>Ga0154005_100005_pt1 | contig 134508 bp, 125 predicted proteins | sample TSFL089MetaG_FD_104698 | JGI IMG/M metagenome (GOLD analysis project Ga0154005, IMG submission 104698) | Attine ant fungus gardens microbial communities from Florida, USA - TSFL089 MetaG | ecosystem: Host-associated > Fungi > Mycelium > Unclassified | place: USA: Florida, Lake Talquin State...
GCCTCGATACTATGCTCGAGGGTATTCAAACTGTAATGAAATCACCCAAAGATCAACCTGGTCCTAGGTTCTAGCGATCATAATACATTTTCCTTATTCGTCCTGAAACACTGCGTAACGTTAGAGCATACTCTACTCCTGGTGAGAGTAGAATTATGGGTAGATCTTTACCTTTGTTAGTACATTGCCTTCTCGATTGGGCTTAACTCGCTATCATATCCACTCCCCATAATTGGCTAGCTCAGTCGTTACCTCCTGTTGTTTTGATTGGTCTGAGATATATTTGACTACGATTATCATTACAAGTTGCATGATGACTGTCTTCGCCGGAGCCAGTTGCAATAGCTGCAGATTGTGCCAACGATGGACATCACGTGACGGTAATTTGTTTGGGGTCCGGAGAAGGCGCCGGCAACACAAGACACGTGACCAACGGATATGATAGAAATGATGGCTTACAAATTTATTCATAAATTACTCTTGAGATCATACAATTTTCCGTATTTCCCTGCGATAAACTTGATTATCTCAAGTGCTGACAGGAAAAGAAGTGGCGTTCAGCATACGAAACCTTAGGATCAAAGTGTCTCAATGCTCACCGAGCTCGCGCGGGGCCTCTTGAGGTATCTGGATTGACACCCATGAAGCATTGCAAAAGTACTCTGAACTAGGCAAAACCTACTAGATGACCTGCCTTTGATATCCTCACATTCGAGGAATTCTTCGGCCTCACCCAAACCCTTGAGCGCGTCGATCCGGGGGGACCAAATCTGGAAGTCATTTCGTGAGTCTCGACAACACGGGCTCAAAAGACAATACCTCTCACTCTGGCGCACCAGGTTTACCAGGGACGATCCATAGAAGCTCAATCCTTTCATCTAAATGTTTCATCCGCTGAAATGTCTCAAACTGTGTGAGTGTGCCAGCGAAAACAACTGCTTCCTGGACACCAGGCATTTTGAGCTTGGCAATTGGTCTTCCAGCAGGGCATTGAGTATCGTAGAGCCCACATTCAACGTAGATTTCGAGAACCTTTGGATCCCACACGCTAAAGAATGGGTTCTTCCTCATACTCTCAAGAGCGTCTTGCCTGCAACTGAGCGTCAGGATGATACAATTGCCATATTCTTTGAGAAGTGTACCTCGATGGCCACGATTCACGGCGATTGAGTGAACTAGAAATCAGTGCTGTAGTATGTTGATCCGAGGAGCTTCCCTTTTGCCAGTCATAGAGTTGTTTGATGACAGGATCGACTAGTACAAGAGATGAGAAGAGCTTGGGGTTTTCCAGGGCAGCAAATGTCCTTTCGGAACGAGATTTTATAGAATAGCTTTGGTGAGAGGGTCGCAAAACTTACGTTGTACAGCCTCCGTATGAATGCCCGACACCAACCAATGTTCTATTCCCAAAACCATGCTCCAGCCTGTATTTGGTCTCTTCAGGGTCGACACGTTCAAGGCAAGTTGGTAGTGGAGCGTCGGTGAGAGAAGCAGGTATGAAGTAGTGTAAAAAATTGAGGATATCACGCCCATTATCTGACCAATCAACTGCAAACTTGTCATCATAAGCAGGATCTGAAATAAGATTCATCGTACGAAGGTATCCCAAAGAATCTTCGTTGAGAAGTGCTGAATCGCCATGTTGTACGGCTTCCCATACCCAGATCTCGTCCACAAGTTCTCTTGATGGTGAGTCCAAGACAGATTCAATAGTAGGCTCCCAAGTCTAAATAATCTATGAGGATGTCTGAGACTGCAATAAAAAAATTTTTCTGCGTACTTCCTTCGGAAACCCGTTGGCATGTGCTAAAAACAATGTCAACCCCATTCCTCTCGCCTCTTTCCTGACATAACGATTCAGGCATAGCCACAAGAGTATCGGATGTCCAGACGATACGGGAGGTGCGGCCAGAATATACAGCTGACTGTGAAATCGTTCGTTCTGTGCCTTGCGTTCAGCTTTTGACGAGTTTGGCGGCAGTGGCGGCGGCGTTGGAGCATAAGGGAGTGTCCGTAGGTGTGCAGCAGGTACTATATGCGTAGAGAGCGTGAATTTCGAGGTTATCGGAAGTTGTCGAGGTTTAGAAGGCAATGACGGATATACGAGAGGTTCCGGAGGTGGATAGGCTGGTATAGTTTTTCGGGGAACTATAGTTGGCCCGTGGTATGGCCTGACTGGGGGATAAGAGAGTGCTGCCATCAAAGTAGACAACTGACAACGAATTTTCAGAAAAAGCTGACACCGTCCGTGAATTTCAGCTGATCATGTATCAGCTGTACAACTGTGCCACCAATGATCTGGGGTCGTCACACTTTCGGCCAGTCACAGGATCGCATCCCGGGTTCGGCAGACCATTCGGACCCGGCGCGATGCCTTGTGAATAATTGGCAATAGACTTGTCAGTCAAGAGATGCGATATCAGATAGAATAAAACTGTGGAGGAGGGTATCTAGTCATATGTGCAGCATAATGTCGGAACAAATTCAACCTGCATGAGATATTGGATTGGCTGAACTTGAATAGATTCCAAGTCGAGGTGAAGCATGATGAAGGACAAACACGGCTTGTGCGAGGAGACCCAGTCAAAGTGGGATCTTGTACTGAACTGCATACATAATTATACCTGACAAAGCTTATTGCAGTTATTTATGGAGCCGGGAAAGGTGTTGTCCCTTACCCACTCATTTTCCGTTTCTTATATTCTCACATCTTAGAATTCCTCGGTATCAGCATTTTTCTTCAGAATTCGACGAGAGCTAGCTTCGTATCTCTTTCCGAAACGATTTCTCTCATATGCTTACGACTTTTGAACGATATGATGACGAAATTTGGATCTAGTAAAAGAACAAAATTTACTGGAGTTGGAGGCCTAGAAATGGTACGTAGGGTCACGAGCCTTGGAGATGGCTTGGGGAGATGGCGTCAGGGATGGGAACTATCACCGAATAGATGGTTGTCAGGGCACATAAAGGATTGGGTATGACTCTTATCCTTGTTCCACAAGTCCCTCCGTAGTTATCACCTTCATCATGCAAGCACTCCAGGAATCAACAGAATGTCCAATTTCCTTCTCGGAAGACGTTTGAACTTATCAAGCTTTTCTGGTTTCTGTTGTGCACTCATGCAGACTCTGTTGGAGCTGTACCTCTGTACAAGACTCATAAGCTAGCAACTTCCGACAAGATGCACCAACTCAACAGAAGAAGTACTTCTACTTCTCCTTGGGTAAGCTAATTCTGATCAAACCCAGAGCTGTTCGGACTGACAAAGTTATCACACAGGTACCTATAGTCGCGACGTTGGGTGGCCTTATTGTGTTAGCTATCCTTATTACATGGTGGAAGAGGAGAAAACGAATTGCTAGTTCATTATGGTCTCGTCAATCGACGAGAATTGCTCATTCAGATGGTGGCATTCGTGTCCCTTTGACTGCAGACGAGTTGGCTGGAACAATCAACAATAGCCTCGCTGCTGCGCCAAGGTCAAGAAGAACTAGGCGGCAACGGCGCACTCCTTCGCAACAGTCTACACACTCATTGCCCGCATATGCAAAAGAACCTGGCGAACAAGAGTTGGTTGTAGCCCAGTGGGTTCCCTTCATTATAATAATCGAAAACTGTGTTCATTATAATTTTTATAGGGGACTACCAGAAGAGGATGAGAATATCTCCCAGCCTCTTGCTATTGTTGTCAGTGCCGATGAGGACATAGAAAGCAGCACAGAAACTGATTCACAAACCCCTTCGAATCCAATTCAAAATGCTTCAGCCCAACTTGCCCTCCTTGTCGAGGGTGACACAGCTTGTGACTCGTCGGTTCGATCAGGGGCTATTGGCAGGAATCTGCGCCCTGAAAGCCCAGATGTAGATAGTACTTCTTCAGCATCAATCTTCCAGGTCGACAGTCACGCCAGTCATGATTCTCCGGATCCCCGTGGGGAAGCTCCAGGGTACTTTATGATGGGACAGGCTACCGTCAATCGTGCTTTTACTGGACCTGAATCGCCCAATACTTCTGCAGCTCTTATCACAGTTGACAATGACTCGCGTCCCGCATCACCTCTGCTTTCGTCGCCTAGACGTTCTGGATTCCGTGCATTATTAGGTCGTACAGCCGCCTCGAGAAGTCACCGTGCTTATCCTGGGTCCTCTGGTTCGGGCATTTCGTCCACCATTGTTTCCCCAGAATCTCCTTCCCACATGCACAGTCGAGGTGCATCGACTACATCCCTCGTTTCAATTCTTGGGCTCGGTCGACAGAGGTCTTCCGCATCGCATAACAGCTCCCGTCCTAACTTAGTATCGCCCTCTATGATATCATTGAACTCGATATCTGCACCACTGACCCATACGGCTGTTCGAACAGAATTTGCGGCATATCCAAGGCAAGGTTTGACACCAGAGCAGCTACAATTGATCTCAAGTCGAGAAGGTCTTGCGAAATTTGGGCGTCCGTATGGTCCGGATGCGGTGGCGTTTGCTTCACTGAGTGCGGTAGATTTGGTCACTGGTCAAAGACCTCCAGACTTTGGGGCTGCAGTTGGCGAGACCAAGGGTAGCGGGGTCTCTGGTGCAGATGCGATGGGGGAACCCTCAGAAAGCACAGCCGATGAGCCACAACCGACATCGGAAACTGTAGTGAGACCCGATCAGGAACGTTCTCCCGCCGATTTGTCACAGTCGAGGTCACCAGACATTCCATCAGCTGGACAGGACACGAATGCCACACTGGCAAGCACTGAGAATATTGCAAGCCATGATGTCCGAGGCGAAGAGAAATCAGCAAAGGTTGTGGTCGCAGTCCATAAAGGAAAGGCGAAGGAAATTCCTGCACAAGAAAACAATGATTCACCTGAGGAAACTAAGGACCGCCGTTATATTAAGCGCTCCGTGCCTGAGGTGTCTTCTGAAACCAAACAAGTGCCTGCTTCTGAGATAGGATCAGATCCAGAAGCCATGTTTTCTAGCATTAAGGCATCGACAGGACCTGACATGGCCCTGCTAGTGCCCTCATTATCCGCTCCCCGAACCTCTGCCACGGAGCTTTCGAATTCCTCTTCGTCCATTCAATCAGCACCTTTCAATACCACATCGAGGACAAATTCTTTGTTGGCAGATCATGGCCAACCAAAATCAGGACAGCCAGCTCGATCCAGTCTGATGCTAGCACACTCCGAGTCGCATGTAAGTCTGCTTTCGTATACCTCGATAACATCTCGCGCAACATTCCAAACGGCTACTGAGAGCATGAGGTCCCGAAAGGTGGCAAAATGGATGGGAGCCACTGAGGACGAGCACGGGGACGACTTAGATGAATTTAGTTATGACACCGCTGACGATGGAAATACTACGGAAGGCGATGGTAACAGTAGGCCTTCCACTCCCGTACCATCACACCGTGAGCTGCCGACTCTGGGCAGTGGAAGTGAATTGATGGGAGCTACTTCTTCTACGCAGCTGACTCCTATAGCGAAGAGGCAAGTATCAATTGTTACAATCACGCATGGATGACTTGGGCAGATCTTGGAATTGTCTCGATCATATAATTGCTTATCATCGGTTCTTTTCTGATACAGACAGGAATTTCATTTATTCTCCTTGGCAATTTATATATACCCAATCCTAGAAATCGGATACTTGCTTGATATAGAAAATTGGGATACCAGTGCTGTCACTGTACAAGTATGCTTGTTATCCATCTCGTTTATGTTACTTTTTTGTGATTGACGTTGTTCTTGAGCGGGACATTTGGCGAGTTGACTCGCTCGGGATCAATTTATTCGAAATAGCTAGGCTGGGTGGGGCGTTGGTCAATGCTAGCGATTGAGAATTTGAACTATTAGTTCTGAACACTTGTTTTTTGGGACCATGGATGTGATGTTGAAATGAACAAATCGCTGTTCCGAAATATCGCGATGATAACTGGGAATAATATCGCATCGAACACGCTGCTGAGCGTTAGTAGACAGTCAAACAAAATAAGGACTCGCATTAAATTTGAACCCACGAATGTCCAAATCCAAGCAAGCATTACAAGGAGTCTTTAATGGGTCACCAGAATGGATCATATTTCCCACATTATTCCGTCGATACTTCTTTGTCCATTCCTTCCGAGAGCTATTAATACAAAAATGCCATCAGGTTTCAATCGAAAATTTACTAACTGATTTGTCATACTCTGAGGCTATCACATTTTCGTCGGTTGAGACAGTTCTGACAACCGTCCATCAATAATAGACTAGAGGGGTTTCTACAAATTACTGTAGATTTTCTCAGACTAGCTGGTGCCGAGATGCCGAACATGAATTTCAGATCGTTTCCAGGTATGTCGTGATGGAAAAACTGCTAGATCGACTTCCCTATTCTGAGCTACATGCTATATATAGATGTTAGCCCCAATATAGAATGGAGCTTATCAAATAGTGATATTCTCTAAGTCTGATCGATGTATAGTTTCCTGCTATGCCACAATTGTGAGGATTCTTATTGTAGTAGATAGAGACAGAGGAGTTTTTGGGATTGCTGCTGAACATTAGGTGCTTGGAGTATACCAAACTATACTATACTCATCGTGCTGCAACGCGATACTGTGACATAGTGACATCACGCCTGGGAACTCGTTAAAATTCATTATCCATTTCTTCACGGAAATTTACACGTGCGATACATTCGTATCTCCAGGAAGCTTCCCCAGTTTTTGATGCGGATAAAGTACATATTTCCGAAGACATAAGCTTACTGTTATTGGAAGATCAATGATTGCTATACAACAGCCACTTGATTCCTTCCCACGTCTCTCTCCAACGCACCTGTGGGCGTCTATACACTACACTGACACACTTGATCAGCTTCGATGAACGTTTAAGACGCTGGTTTACCAGTTGTGTGTCCATCACCCCCGCGCATAACGCGTTTCTCCTTGAGGATACGTTCCATTTCTTCAAAGGCACTTTGAACGACATTGGCTGGATTGATTGTTTGGGTGTTTAAACCCGATATCTTGTGAGATTGGATATTGTCCGGCCATTGGTCTTCGGGTACATTCATTGAAGTCAGCTTTATACGAAGATCTGCTACGGCTTTCTTGTAAGCTTCTAAAGATTCTTCATAGAGATCATAGACACAGATGGCACAACCGGACATGCAGCATGCTAAGGCAGGAACAAGTGAGAGACAAGCAAATCCATCATGCATGAGACATTATACCATCCGATCCTGGCGGCGGAGGTTCCACCGGTACGACAAATCCTTGACATGTTAATTGGGGTGAAAGGGTGTCTGTAGCTTCCATAACAAGCAATTGTCGTTGATTGTTTCGACACCTTTTCAGGGCTTCCTTTCCCCTCAACGACTTTTCTAGAATCCAATATCTATCTCCAAGATTCCTTCCACCTTGATAGGGGACCTTGGTGCAATTTCTGGTCCTCAAGCTCCGACTACATTGAGTCATATCATGATGAGGGAGAAATTGAAATGAACATCGATTAATTGAGGTGAGGGACATAACCAAAGCAGCTAGGTGAGAGAAACTCTCGGAATTACACGTAACCAATGATACAAGCGATCTGCACTGACGGCCCGCCACGCACGGGCGGGACTCAGGTCCTGCGTCGATTATCTGGTATGTGCCTAGATATCCATTCTTGTTTCAGGTGGAGATTAGTCCACATCACGTCACGCATCACGGCCTATTTTCTGAAGTCGACTGTACATTTTCCAGAAGCCTGTTGGATTGTGACAGCCCTGTCACTTCGAAAGTTTGGAACTCGAGCCCTGAGTTTCCAAATGACCGGATGGAGCAAGGCAACCTTACACGGCTGTCCCCGCAGATACATATATTACCTAGGCTAGCTCCAAGTCGTCCCGTCTCGAAATGTATCTCTCCTCTATGAACCTCCGTCTTTTTGGCCCCGATGAACCACCTGCACCGCAAGAACCACCAAACAATTACATACCGCTGTCGCCTCCTCGATTGCGACAACGTTCGTCAACCGTGGGCAGCATCATGACGTCCACTCTGTGGCACTCAGACCCCATTCCGTCTTCATTGCCCCATCCACCAGCACCTAAAGAGAGAGCAAGGAGCGTTGACCAGATATGGTCTCCGTTACGGCGTTTGAGAAATCTGCTTCCAGCCGGTAAGATTAATTTATGCTTTATTCGATTCAAAGCTCACTTGGTGCGGACAGTATCCAGGGATGAAACGAGACCAGCAGTGGGTGCCTCCACTCCTGTTGACGGTTGTCCTTCTCAAGAAGAGGACAAAAATGTGATCTCAACCATAACTTGGACTGCAGATTCAGAAGCAGATGTTCATACAAGCGTATCGGAAAATGAGTCTCAATCAGTGCTTACGACTTGTGGTGTTGAGATGATTCGAGGGACAGCTTCTGCTGCCGTATTGTCCCTCACGGATAGTGCAAGAATTTCTCATCCAAGCGCAACGCAGGTCGCTGATGATGCACAAATGTCCTCTGAGGTGTTCTCTCATCCGATCAATACCAATGACAAGTCTTCAGTATCTTCCCTCCTGGTTGAGGATGAACGTCAAGACTCTGAGGTCACTATTGGATCAAAACGAACTAAACCTATCAGTCTGGTCCTCACGTCCACTCGCAAAGAAAATTTGGAAACCAGTGGGATTCCTACACCTCGAACAGCCCCTCCTGTTACTGCAAGAAGTCCACGACCTCTTCCTCCTCTTCCAGGCGTTCTACGCCTGGCTAGGCCTCTCCCTCAGCCTCCTGTACTACCTCCATATACTTCTCCTGCGGGTTCCCCGCCCCTTTACGGTGCCTCTCAATCACCATCAGCTATTTCCTCATCTGTTTCTCAAGCAACAGCAAGGCTCCCGGCGGATGTTGTTCTTGACAAACTCTCTGACCAACCAAACATCTCTAGGCGCCCCGTTGCACCGGTCATCCTCGCAGATCCTAGCTCAGAGAACCCCTTAGCACTGAACATACCTTCCTCTTCATCCCTTGTAGCAGCCAAACCTCATCAATCATCCGAGTCAAGCGAGATTATATCAGATATGTTGGGCACGTCCGACACTCTCAACCAAACTACCATTCCCGTTCCCAGATTTCGAGATGCAGATGTATTGAAAAGACGACATCGCATGCAGATTGTTCGCCCCCAAGCAATTTATCTACTTGGCAATTTTTCTGACGAGTTATACGAAAATGGGGAGGGGGGATGTACTTCTGAGTCTTCTATCAGTGAGAGCTTGAGTGAGAGCTTGAGTACGAGCCTGGATCTGCCAGTCGATGTCGATGCTGAGGAGGATTTGGATGATAAATCGTTCATGTTCAGCAGTGAAGATGGTATCATACCGGAAGAGTTAGATGATTTGGAGGAGGCGGATATCGGTTGGGCATCACAGAACATCGTCAATTATCAGAAGGAGTCGTGTGTCAAAAGAGCTACCAGGGCCTGGATTCTGGAGAGCAATGGACAGGTGTGGCAGGAGCTCAATAACCTACGCGAAGCCTAACCACTTTGCTTATCCATACATTCATTTGATGTTTGATTTTCATTTCTTCTATCCTCAGGAAGTCGTTCATTCATCCATACCCCACCGGACATTCTTTACCTGGTGCTCATACATACCCCATGTGTTTGTGTCATTCATTGTATTTGATATCTTCTGTTGCATAGTTACTATCAGATCAATATTACAATGTGGCTGAAACAAGTTGGTTGGAAGTTATCCCCCGTAGCCTCAGAACCAGCTACGTTTGCAAAAGCTGAGTTCTGAAGATTTCCGCCGTTAGGACTTGGGAAAAATCTACTATTCCTAGGTTTTTTCATCCTGTTGAGCGCCTAGTATTTCTCGAATCCAAATGGGATTTTTTCCCCAATATTTGAGCTGAACAAACTCATTACAAACTCATCGAGCATATCATACTTTTATTTGGATTTTACAACAAGCAAAATAGTGTTGAAATGTGAAGGGTCAGGCCCTACATCAGGGGGAGTATTACAAGGAGAGAAGTGAAGTTTATCAGTAGATGGGTAAGAGCAAAACTTGATCTTTTATGAACTTGAGAGTATGTTCTACCCATGAGGGTACACTCTATCCTCGACTCAATGGTAAGAGTGAGTACCCTTATTCTTATTCTTGTAGGTGAGAAACACATGTGTAGCCCGTCAACGCCATTGGTTAGTCATAAAATAGTCACGAGCCGTGTTCTATAATCACTTCTGCTCTTGCTCCAACATATGATCTGTTCAGTTGTGATCCCATATACTGTGCCAAGTGACTGGTACACAGTAGAAGGCTGTGAGTGCCACTAGACCATTCATCACAACCTGACTTTCAGTTAGACACAGCTGTTCCCTCAGAGGAGGAAATTTTGCGGCGAGACTTTCCCAGTATAGGACCCGGAACTCTAGACCACTTCTCAACTGGTGTGAATTTGGCCGCCCTTGCATATGTGGTGTCACAAGTCCTCTCTACTTCTGAAGTACCAAACATTGAATTCGAAAACAGGGGTGGCTTTTGTACAGGGTACAAATTTGGATTTCAAGACGGGAAGAAGGTGATTACACGGATTCCCTCCAAAAGTTCGCTGGACAAGTCTTACATTGAGTCTTCCGTTGCCACCATGTGTTTCGCTCGGTATGTTTGCAATATTCCAGTGCCAGAAGTCTTCGCGTGGAATGCTACTCACGATCACATAATCGGCGTGCCGTTCATCATACAGGAGTATGTGGACAACGTCATAGAGGCTTGGCGAGGTTGGGAGTCCGTCACAAACGACCAGCGTTCTTGCTTGTTTGATGATTTGGCAAGATATCATAGTGCTTTACTCAGTCCACTTCCGTATCCACTGCACGGAGTTGGGGATCTCGTTTTTGCATCTTGTCTCCCAATAAACTCTGCACTTTCTGATCCGAAAAGCTACACGGTGCGACCGCTGCGCATGTTGTTGCCATCAACGCCGCCAGAGCTGTTTATGGCTTCTTCGGTATCTCTTTCCGATGTCTGGCAACAGCTGTGGTCTCATCACAATGAGCTTAGTTTATGTGATTCAGGTTCACACGTAAACCGCGAGACACTCTTTCTCGATGACGACGAAGAGTGTGACATAACAACATTTACGACAGCTGCATCACAAATGCGTACATATGCTGAAAGCGCACTCCGTGTGATGAAACAACATCCTCAATATACACAGTCCTGCCTGGTCAACTATGACTATGCTTTTCGCAACATACTCATCGATCCAAAAACTTATCGAATCAAGGCCCTTATTGACTGGGATGACATTCACGTAATGCCATTCATTGTCGGTGTTAACTTTTCTGAAGAAATTAAGAGATTTATTACCTTTGGTCTTGCCCCAGACGACGACTATTATCGCGAGGGAGAATTTTACGATTTTCCTCCCAACGAGCATGGTACGATCGTAGGTGCAGTGGGACCCGATGGGGAGTTGACGGGCAGGGACCAATTTGGAAAGTCGACTGGGGTGGACGAACGAGACGAGAGGATCCTCAATACTACGTACCGAGAACGATATATTGAAGCCTTACAAAATCTGGATCCGCGCATTGCTCAGACTAATATGTGGAGAGTGCGCCGGGTAGTTCTTAAGGCTCATGTTTTGCTCAAGATAGGTGGCGCGATGTGGTGGGATAAGCGACAATGGCTCAACCAGATTTTGGTATGAATTTCTGTTTCCAAAGGTCTCATTCTGGACCGATTGACTTCTGGAAGGACGAGGAGGAGAATAAAGAGTCGTAGAAATATATGAAGCGCTGCCATGAATTCTGTTAAGAAAATTTGTGTTTGCAACAGATGTATCAGTCACTTTTTTACAAATTTGTAACACGGTGCTCGATCGCAGTCCGCAGTGGGAGGTATGTTAACCTATGCGACTGTGAGGCACAATTTGAAAGAATCAGATCAAAATAAAGTCACTCGAAACTGGTCCGAATACATGAGAAAAAAGGAGGGGAAAAAATAACAGCAAGTGCCTAGGAGCGATACAAACTAAGGAATATTGTTTGACCAAGCAAATACTGCTAGATTGTCATTGAGGAAAGAGACAGTTTCTGATCAACATATGATCTTCCGATCGAAGACAGTTGTGTAAAAATGTGAATTCTGGTTTAATCCTACTAAGACCGCAGGGGCAAGAATGATTAACACCTCCGATTAACACTCCTACTCCTCCCACATACCAGTATACTTCGCCCACACTTTATGTAGACACGTCCCTGATATTGGGCTCTCTTTAGCCCTCCGTGTCTTAGTACTAGATTATTTGTTGCGGAATAGAAATGCCGAATACAAAAAAAAATGGTATCACACGTCAGCCTTCATTCTGCTATAACGATTAAGTTCGTACGTGGATTTCATACCAACATCAAAATCTCTCTGGCCACTTCTCGATCTCCCAATCACATGTCGAGTAGGGTATTGAGATACTAGCTTATAATGAGGAGATCAAAATTGGGCATTTGTTGTAAATCACTGATTCTAGGGTGTGTGCACAATTCAAGATGGACTTCTAGGATCTTGTCATCTATGTGTTCGAGAAAGTTGTATATCATTTCTCTTTGTACATTGATTAGATTATTCATTTTTTCTCTCTGCAAACAATATCACTCTCAGTAGATTACGAGACTGGGACTCTACATAGACATCAATTGGCTATCATCGTCATATCCAGAAAGTGACTATGTAGCCTTGTAAATGATAGTTATATTATCATAATAAGTTTCATATTTGGTTCTAAGTTTCATGCCAAATAATCTTTCCAATGACATAAGAGGCTTAAGCACTGTGATTCTGACTTAACTCCTCCACATCATGATAACGCCTTAGGACATGATACAAAAACATAATTGTTCTCTAATTCATCGACATGGGAAACACACATTCTGGTATTAATCTTACTCGCACTTCTGGTGCATTAGACTCTTTTGTAGCTGACCTTGGTGGTGACATCATGTATGAGAAGAGGTGCGCTTATATCCTTGTAGTCTTAATTTGCCTACCACCAAACAAATATCCACAGCCTTGGCTCAGCTCGATTTCTGAAGACGGTCAAGTGTCGGCATCGACATGGCTTCTTAGTTGTTAAAGTCTTCATTAAGCCAGATCCTGGACTGTCCTTACGAACATACTATAGACGTCTCAAAGGTTTGTTGTTTCTGTATGGGTCAGACTTACTCACTTCTCATTTGATATAAAAGTTGAGAAGGAGGCTCTCACCGACATCCCCAATGTCTACAGTTACCAAGCCTTCGCAGAAACGGAAAAGGCCGGCTACATAATTCGACAATGGATTGCAAGCAATCTCTATGATCGTATCAGGTGTGTAGCACCACCTTTATCGTAATCGTTGTACTGATCTGCGAAGCACACGACCTTTCCTTACTATGGTCGAGAAGCGGTGGATTGCCTTCCAGTTGCTCAATGCTTTGCGTGATGCTCGTAACCGCAAGGTATCGCATGGGGATATAAAATCTGAGAACATACTGGTAACGTCGTGGAATTGGATATACCTCACCGACTTTGCCTCCTACAAACCTACTTATCTGCCACTCGATGACCCAGCCGACTTTTCATTTTTCTTTGACACTTCTGGACGCAGGACGTGTTATATCGCTCCAGAACGCTTTTACACTGCCACGGACAACCCAGATATCAGTTCGAAGAAATCAAAGATAGCTATGGGTGAACTTGAAGGAAAGCGAGATGGCAAAGTGACAGAAGCCATGGATTGTTTTAGTGCTGGATGCGTGATAGCCGAACTCTTCCTTGAGGGAGCGCCGCTTTTCACGCTTAGCCAACTCTTCAAGTATAGAGAGGGAGAGTATGAAGTCCATACACACTTAACTCAGATTGAAGACAAAGGTATCAGAGTGAGTTGCACAAAACCATCTAATGAAATCGACTCAATGGCATTGGCAGACCCTTATCAAGCAGATGATTTCTCTTGATCCCACCAAGCGACCCAGCTTTGACACCCTATTGCATACTTCGCGAGGGACTCTTTTTCCTGAATCATTCTACTCCTTCCTACACAACTATGTCGCGTCGATAAATGAAATCTCTGCAAACCCTTCTTTCAGTAATCTTGTGACCACCTCAATTACAGCAGACTCAACAGTCAAATTAGCCTCCATGCACTCCGTTCATGCTGCTCCTACCGAATCAAACCCTGATGTACTCCTCAGCGCTTCAGACCACCGGCTCGAGCGCATATGGGCAGACCATGAAAGTGTAGAATTATATATCTCTCAAGAATCTTACCAGGACAGTTCCGAAATGGGTGTCAAGATTGAACACAATTCGTTGGCACCCTTGGCAAAATCATTCCAGGTTCATTTTTACCTGTACCCATATTGTGCGTGCCAATAACTGCTTGCACTCAAGGACATCTTCCCTGTCGAATTGTATATACCAAATCGTGATTTCAAACTGCACACTTTACCTGATGGCAGACGTGCTGCTCTTGAAGGTGAGTGATGTTTTAATCGAGGATGTGGGCCCTCATACACACTTTCGGCAGACGGCCCTGCTCTCATCCTCCTCGCCCTCGTAACTGCAAATATACGAAATTGTTCCCTGCCGAGCTCCAAAGTCCGGGCCTTGGATGTCTTTCTTGCCCTATCATGCCACCTCACAGACGAGGCCAAGTTGGATCGAATGATACCCTATATAGTTGATTTGTTGCACGATGAATCTGCTCACGTCCGTGCTGCTTCTCTCAGAACCTTGGTCCAAGTGGTGAGTGGAAGACTGCTTTAGCTAGCGAATGTTTTGCTGACACACAAGACAGCTTATACTTGTAACAGTCATTACGCCTTCGAACGCTGCTATATTTCCAGAATATATTATTCCTAACATCCGTCATCTTGTGCAAGACCCTGAACTCCTTGTTCGATCAACATATGCCCAGTGCATTGTACAACTCGCGGATACGGCTGCGCGATACCTTGAAATGGGTCAAGTGCTTAGAGCCCATGGCATTTTTGTATCATCTCCAGATACGTATGATCCTGAGAACGCGCATCTCGAGGTGAGCAGAAAACACCTCTTTGTGGATATGGACATGCAGGCCCACCTCATTAACAGGTATCATACGATGCGAGCATGCAAGAGCTCCAGGCCCACATTCAAGAACATCTATCCACTCTCCTGGTTGACCCCTCGAGTGTCGTTAAGCGTGCGGTTCTCCGTGGCATCTCCTCTCTATGCATCTTTCTCGGCCGACAGCGGACCAACGATGTGCTTTTAAGTCATATGATTACATATTTGAACGATCGGGACTGGCTGCTTCGGTACGCCTTCTTTGATAGCATTGTTGATGTCGCAGCATGTGCTGGCGGTCGAAGTTTGGAAGATTATATACTGCCATTGATGATACAAGCTCTTTCAGGTTTGCTTAAACCGATGCTTCACTTTGAATTTGAGACTAATGCTATCGTAGATGTGGAGGAGACGGTTGTAGCGAGGGTTTTGGCTGCCCTTACGAGTTTATGTGAACTTGGGTTGTTTCATAAAATGCGGTTATGGGAACTTATGAGCGCTACTCTTGGATTCCTGTATCATCCCAATGTATGGATGCGGCAAGGTCTGTTCACACTCTAGGTGAGACAAAAATTGACTAACTTTGAGTCGAGGCGCTACATCATTCATCACGGCGGCTGCTCAACACCTGCCACCAACGGACGTTTGGTGCATCCTTTATCCCTCCTTGAAGTACTTCCTCAAAGCAGATGTGGCAATTATCGATGAGCAAAGTCTACTTACGGTAATGAAGCAGCCGGTAAGCCACTGAATTCAAGTGATGTTCTCTTCTCTCCTAATGTTACATCATTGAATAAGCTCCCAAGACAAATCCTTGATGCCTCCGTTCAATGGGCCATGAAGGGCGATAAAATCGGCTTTTGGAAAGGTCAAAGGAAGCCAAGCAAGATTGAATCACCTAGAGAGAGTGTGGTGTCACTGCGTAAGGGAAATTCGTCCATCGCGAAATTGAAATCAGACGAGTAAGTCTTGGATGGAGTTTGTCAAATCCTGATTTCTCAATCTTACTGCAGCGATGAAGGACAAATAGGGAAGCTGCAACAGCTTGGGATGACCTCGGAAGATGAGGTTAAACTTATGGCGATGCGAGAGTACATTTCGAAGCTTGCTAATGCAACGTCCAGGTATGTTATATGTTCTTGTCATACAAACAGTATCTTTACTCTTCTCAGCTTTTCTTCGCGATTAAACTCGGAACTAGACATGGGTATGAGTCTTAGGATCATAGGTGACATTGAATTGCAGAAGTTAGGTGTCATGCCCCAAACTGTCTTCCTCCGAACAAGGAGTACTGTCTCAGAGTATGTCTCTCGGGCATCTAAATTGACCGCTGGGATCACTGCATCAGCAGGGTCTCGTACATCAATCTATTCTCCAAGTCGAACCCCGTTGACGAGTCCCCAGAAACCAGGCCGGTTGTCCACTGACATAACTAGCACTGCCAGCAACTTTGGCACACCTCTTGAAGATCTGAGAAGAAGACTAGCCACTATGAACGGCTCAGCTTCGTCTCTAGCAACTGCCCATAGGCTCGCTCCTACTTCTAAAGATACCAAAAATGCTATACCACCCGTTTCCGCCCCTTACACTCCTCTGATCTCCGCAGTGCCTGTTATGCCTTTGTCTTCCCCTTCAGTTTCTTCGGTGGCTATACCACATCCAGCTTTGCCTGGATCTGTCACTCCTTCTATTACTTCAACCATTGATCGTCCTGGAAGCCCTGCTGAGAGCATAGTCTCAACAGTGAATTCGACATCGTTCAGGCCTCTTAGCCGAATGCAGCTTACTGGGAGTGTCATCCCGGAAGGGGCTAAGGCTGCACCTGCTGTTGGACCGAGTAAAATGAATGCTGTCGGATTGCTGGAAGCGCACTCAAAATATCTGAGAGATATAGAGGGCTCACCAGAGAGACCCGAAGGATCCTTACCTTTTTCCGCCGCAGCGGCTATGCGCCCTCATAGGTCAAGGTGGCCTTCGGTGCAACCTATCTCAACTTATGGTGCGCCGATCTATCATTCCCGTGTCATTTATCGTTTCTTGATGTTGAGGTCAAGATGGTCAAGATCCAGGTATTAGCCATCTTCTTGAAGGACTGTACTTGGATAATGATCGTGGGTTCCAAAATGACTTTGGTCCTAAAGTCCAAGAGGGCCCCATCCGGAGAAGAGCCATACGACATGCCTTCACGCTTCGAGATGGCTCTAGCTGCCACGCTGAAGTTACCCTCATTGCCAATCTTACATCTCACTCAGAGGCTGTGACCTGCCTGACTGTATCACCCGATCACATGTTTTTTATATCAGGTTCCGATGATAAAACAGTGAAGGTATGGGATACAGCCAGACTAGAGAGGAATGTCACAAGCAAGCCACGACATACGTATGGACAACAACATGCGTGTATCAAGTGCGTTTGTATTCTAGAAGGGACTCATTGTTTTGCAAGTGCAGCAGATGATGGAAGTGTCCACATTGTAAGGGTTCATGTCACGCAAAGCGGTGCGCTACCAAAGTACGGTAAACTTCAGCTTGTACGAGAATATCGGGTAGATAATCCTGGAGAGTATGTGACAAGTATAGTACATTACAATTCTGGTGAGTAACATGAGTCCATATGTTGGAGTCACAGTCAATCTAGGGACGAAATCAGATTCAGCATCAAACTTGATACTTGCGACGACACATTCAAATATCATCATACTCGACCTTCGAACGATGTGCGTTCTACAAAAGTTGGAGAATCCACGACAGTATGGACCAATTACTTGCATTTGCATTGATCGTAAACAAACATGGATTATCGTTGGGACTTCTGCCGGTGTGCTGACGCTCTGGGATCGAAGATTTGGAATAATGCTCAAGAGCTGGCACGTCGGCATTTCGGTAGCGACTTCGGGTCGTCCGATCCGCATAAATCAATGTGTTGTTCATCCTGCCAAAGGGCGAGGAAAGTGGATTTTGGTTGCTGTCGAAGCTCCAAAGAAAGGTTATCCCGAACGTGGTGTGACAAACTTGATCGAGGTTTGGGACATTGAGAAATCCGTCCTGGTAGAGACCTTTGTGACGAGGACGGGATCAATATCCGATCCACTGCCTGAATCTCCGGAATCCGTGATGACGAGTACCGATATGACACCTGCTGCTGCTATCGCTGCTCTTGTTCGTGCAAGACAAAATCAACCACAGAACGCAATGATTGATGGAAGCGAAAGGCGACTACCTGGTGAACTTGCTAGAGCAAGTAAAGCTGGAATGCTTCCTTCGCCTTCTCCTGATGTGCGGGCGATTGCGGTTGGGCTAGATTTTGGGGGCCACCACTCAGCGCAGAGATCAGAATTTAATGACTTATTGGTAAATCCGTCAAGAGGTGCTGCCAAGGGTTTCATGATTACGGGTTCTGAAGACAGGAAGATTAGGTTTTGGGATATGGGCAGAATCGAGCGAACTGCTGTTCTCAGCGGTCTCGAATCCGAGCAAGAAAGGCCATCATTCAGGTAACTGAAAATTTCCCTGTCATCCAGTCTTGACTGATAACGTTTTAGTAGTGTTTCCTCTGGAAATACTTCGACATATGTGGAGACTTGCCCACCCATGCCGAGTGGGGTTCATAGTAATCGTCCTGTGCAGAGAATATCTTTGATTGCACATAATCAACAAAATCTGCTCAAGAACCACCAGGATGTCATTACGTCATTGATATGCATCGACTCGCCGTTTAGAGGAGGGATTGTCAGTGGTGATCGGGCGGGTGTCATCAAGGTTTGGAGGGTTGATCAATTAGAATCCTGACTCTTTCATATTTCCTACTTAAATATTTCGGGCTTATCTGCTCTGCTTTAATTCTGCGATACCGATATCACTTATTCGTCAGAAATTTGACCAATATATGTTGTGAAGTCAGATCAAGTTCTCTCGCCTCGTTCTGATATTTCAAAGTCATCTTGATAACATTGGTGATCCTTCATTCTTGGTGGTGGGTCTGCTTCACTATCAAGCTTTGATATCTGTCTCCTCCGGAACTTATGCTAGAATCTGCATTACTCGTCCACATCACTCATCCAGAGGCTTGACCATATGGCAGCTCATATCCTCTTCAACCTTGGCTTCTCTCAGTTATGGCCCTTACCCTTGTTATTTGAAATCAAATAGATGCACTTAATAGACTTATTGGCACATCACCAGATATCTCTTATACCATAATATGTGACAATGTGACTTGTGGTTACCAATAACTCTTCACTGTTATCTACAACGGCTAGCAACGAGCAGAATCCCATGACGTCTGAGTTAGACATCACACAAGCTAAATCTTCATGTCCATCACCTTCTCCCTCCCTTGAGCTGCAGAAAGGAAAGGGGAAAGAGAAAGAAGAAACGGCAAGTCAGCTAGAATCAACGGCTGAAGAAAACCAGGAAAATTTCCGAGGCATCTTTAACCCCGACCCAGCGACTCCGATAGCCGCATTAGGTGCCCAACCCTGGCAAGCGATATTTGCACCCCAGTACAACGCGTATTATTTCTACAATAGCCAAACCGGCGAGACAACGTGGACAAATCCCCTGCAACCTTCCGAGTCGATTACTCCTAATACCTTGTCCTCTGACCCAAACACTTTGTACGATTTCACACCATCTGATTCGGAACCCTCCTCTTCTACTTTCCAGTACACTGCCCTACAAGCTGCCGCGCTCGCACAAGGCATTGATCCATCGCTCGCTCACCTTGATCCCTCTCTTTTAACGGCCACCACACCTGCGAGTAGTGGGCCAATTCCTTCATTTCAAGCCAAATTCAACGCTCGCACCGGTGCATTCACACGACCTGATGCGCGGACTCCTGGCCACTTATCTGAGTACGAAAGGATGAAGCGGATGAGCGAGTTCTACTTCGACGTCAAAGCTTGGGAGGATCAGCTTGCAGAGCAGAAAACTCAGGAAGAGGAAGGCAATGGGAAAAAGCGAAAGCGGCCGACAAAAAAAGATCTGGTATGATTTTTCTTTGGTTGGCTTATAGTCATGTTCACGGCAAATGTAGGAGCGTTTCAAAGAGCAGAGACGACAGAAGAAGATTGCAAAGACGGCGTGGTTGCGCACCTAGAGAAGTCAGTTTATTTGGGCACATGAACCTAGATTAGTCGTAATATTCACTTTTGAAACTCATATCCACATATGAGCTTGACAATATATGAAGTAAAAGGATGGCTTATACAGGTTTCCAATGGAGTGCCAAGTCAAATAGTGAGTATTCAATACTCAGAGTGGCGTTGTTCTGGGTAGAAAGGGATAGACTACTGTACGATATCAGAAATCAATCTACTCAATTCTCACCTCCGAATAGGTGCTGATTGGGGCCATCGGGGCCATCTACATGATCAACAATGCCTTTTTCCGCATCTTTCAAGTTCAATTTAGCGTGTTAGTCCCATGGAACTCAATAAATTCCCTGAATTGGTGTCACTCGTAATTTCACTGATCGAACGAGTCTGAATCAATGCTCTTCGACTAAGTGGTGCGATCCAGTCTTGCGAATGTCGTAGTTTTTATGAACCCAACTTTGCTGCTCTTCTTTCTTTTGAGATCTCGTTGAGCGCATTTTAGTCAGTTCTCAACCTGAGTATTCATCCTGTTCAATCAGGAGCCGCTCGGCATTTGAAGCTACCCCCATTGCTATTTTGCATCTCCTCCTTTCTTACCTTTTCGTGTTACCTCCAACACACTCAGAACCTGCCTCCCTCCTGTCCCCACTCCTCCCTCCACTACACTCTCCTCTACATCTTCCTCCTCTACAGTTTTCTTTTCAAGATCCGTTGTTCGTCTCCTCTTATTTTTCACCCTTGCAGAGATCTGGCACGATGTCAAATAATCATAACCTGTCGGGGGAAGGCTTTGTTTGAATAAAGATGCAGTATGGGAGGATAGTAAGCCTTTGAGACGGGTGTGACTGTCTCGTGTGAGGATGTGTCGACAGATAGCTACCAGAATGAATGCCAGTGTTAGATCTGGGGAAGAAAAGAACTTGAACAAGCTTACCTAAGGAGGGTGGAGGGGCAGGTTTGACGTTAGACGCAGAAGCCGGGGTAGTTTCAAAGATCTGTTCCATCCTTGCAGTTATGTTCTGTAGGGTCCTAATATCAGCCACCATCAATCTCAATGACCAGGGACGAACAAGGAACAACGCACGCCTCGTCGACAAGATGCCTAGCGGCAGGTGACCCCAATATATTAATTAAATCTCGCCAATCAAATGGTTCAATTCTGTTCTGCATGCTATCTGAACGCGCAATTGTATGGGCAGAAATCAAGCCGAAGAGAGATTCAAATTTATTCCGTATGACCGGCGTCACCATTTCTGCGAGACTGTGAACGTACGCGTCTTCCTGATCTTCATAGTTAAAATCGGCTAAAGATTGCTCCTGTCCAATGTTCACTGATGATTCATCCCCCAAACTATCATTGTTATTCTCATTGTCACCATATTCATTACTTCCCTCGTCAAAAGAGGATGTATCAGATTCCTGATTAGAAAAGAGGACAAATTTTATGATTGCCTCTATCTCGTCTTGAAGGGACCAATCTGGAGGGGGCACGTCTTTCTTTGGGATAGGCCAACGCGTCCACTGATCTCTGTTCCTCCAATCTTTGAGCTCAACACCCAAGTATTTTCGTTTAAAGCCAGAGCCAGTTCCTGCCTTGGTACTGGCACCCGTGGATGTAGCGGCAAAAGTTGAGGCATCCTCGTCGCCGTCGTTGTCACTGACATTCTCGTCAATATCGTTTTTTGCGTAAGGTTCAGTCAAGTTCACAGGAAGATCAAGAGTATGCGAAGTCTTAAGTGCGCGCAGGAGACTCGAATATTCTGTAAACTCTTCACGCAAGGAAACTGGGACGACTTGGCGTCTGGGCATACTTAGAGGAAGAACAAAGTGAATGGGTGAGAATATATGACTAAGAACTATGCAGGAGACTCTATACCATTTCTGATCCCATTGCTTCATTCCCTCAGCTCGCTCATCGTATCATTAGGTATGATAAAATATTCTTTGCCTTCGTCTTTTTACTGAATTTGAATTACAGGATGAGAGAGAAGTGGAAAAAGAAGAGATCTCGCAGACTTAGGCGCAAACGCAGAAAGATGAGGGCTCGCTCCAGTATGTATAATTACCAATTGAATTTGCTTCTGGCTTTCATTTGTGATTTACAGAATAATTGGCCCTGATATGTAAGGGGAAATATCAAAAGTCGTTCTCTGCCCTGTACTTGCATTCCAACCAGGCTATATTTGAACATTGTTGATGATTTTTGTTGTTCGTGTCGGTTTGCATGTGCCCTATGTAAATTAAATTGCAAGAATGACGTCTTGATCCATAAGTTCTACGTTTGATTTGTTGTCTTCGTTTATGTTCCATGCTATACGAGGTCAATAGGTTAGTCAGGGGCCACCTCTTCAATTGACGAAAGTTGTGTATTTTTACACTCTAATCTTCACATCATCTGGAGTGATCCAACAGCCATCATCGCCTCAAAGCCCTGTAGGACTCAAGCTTTAGTTTCTGGAGACAATGTGTCCTTACCACTCATTTCTACAAAGTTCCAGTTCCAGTCAACTCATAGCTGTTGGGAAAAGGCCTAGGTTATGGATTTTGACAGAGCATGGGCTCCTTATGGGGAATCAATGATCATGTGATCTAACGCGCCCACGATGTGACCTGCCCTAGATCTGTTGAACGCACCTAGAATAGTAGCAGTCAGAGAGTTCGGTGCATCGTCTGAATCTGTAAGCTAGTCTACATGTTCATCTAGAAAAATGTCTGCCAACTCTTCGAGCTCGTGGACACCGACCTACGGGTCAGCAACATTTTCAACATTTACGCCTACCGATGCGCAAACTTCACTTTCGCCATCAAGATACTCATATACCACTCGTTCAGGTTTATACTCAGCTATATGAAGAGATGGCGCTCACTCTGATCATTTCCTCCTGATAGATCACGAGGAACCTGAACCCATAATGCGCCGTTATGACAACGACTCATATACTGATGACGACTCACTTAGCGAGGTCGAGAGGACCCTTACTCACCTTGACGATGAAATTACTCACACCGAAGATACCCTGAACCAGTGGTCACAGGGTTCTTACACTGGGTCTTACACTGGGTCGGCAAATTTTACCGGCACGTATACAGGATCTTCATCATACATGACACTCCCGACTATTCGCGGTTCCCAACCTCCCGATCCACGTATTCGTCTAAGCCGCATCACAGAACGCACTGAGGATTCAAGACCAACATCTGGCACATTTTCAACCTCTACTAGCAGGCCTATCAATTCCACTCCCGATAGCCTAAACAGATCTGCACTCTTTCCGGGGGATACTCAGTCCGGTCTCTCTCGCTCTCCGGCTGATCCGAATGGTGACAGGACTCTCCCCCCTCCGGGTCGTACTGCAGGACTGATTGCTCAGTTCGAGAGCCAGAGTGGCAACTATTCGAGATTTCCCTCTACTCCTGGACAGTCAACTAGTCCTTCACCAATGACCAGCTCGACCACTACTGGTTATATCTATGAAAGTCCGAGCTATGGTTCTCGACCTTCCTCTCCCTCCAAGTATTCTGTATCTTTCACAAACATGGAGACACGTCCCACGTATTCAAGCCTACTCAGTCCTCCTGTCCGTAGCATAGCATCTGATTACACGAGAACCACGCTTTCCGACACCCTTACTCGCACGTCTACTAATACACAAACTGGCACAGACACTGTCACTGGAGTAAACTCCAGCACTTTGACCACTCCATCCTACACTGATACTGGCTCTATCTTCGCGCCCGCTTCAAATACAACGTTGCGAAGACTTCAACCCACCCCTCGATCCCCTTTAGCCTCCGTACGGAATCTTGTGTCGGCATGGAAGGAAAAGGCTCCCGCCTCACGCTCTGGAGAAGACAAGCTTTCCGATATGAATTCAAATTCGCTGTACACGGATAAAGAAGGCCTCCATGGGATCCGCCGTCGAGTTCAGCGTGCAGGCGCTCGTCTTCGAGAATCGGGTGGACTTAGGCCTCCAAGTGATACCATTATTCCAGGGTACAATATCAACAGCAATATCAACAGCAATGACGCTAGCTTGAGTTATATGAGCAACCCTAGTGAAGCTTTGCCTCTTGGTTTTGACCTTAGACAATTTAGTCCGTATACACAAAGCACTGAGGCTGTATGTCTTTTTTCCTTTTTGGTTTTTTTGGGAAGCTGAATATTCTCTAGCCTCTCTATATTGGGCTTCTCTGGTACCTCAACGTGCACGCTGCCCCTCCATATCGTTGGCAGAGATGTCAAGCGCTTCTTTACCCTCGCATGTTGCTTCTTTCTTGGATCGCGCCAGGTGGAGGGCGTGGTATAGTTGCTTTGGATCTTCTGAATTGTACGGGTGTACAATCAGCACCTTCTCCTACACATCCTAGTGCACGAGACGACATTGGGACAGTAGCAGCTAGCTTTCAGAGCGCAGAGAAAGATGGTCAACCTTTAATGGATATGTTGGTTCCCTTCCACATGATGTACGCAGATGGTGTTGAAAGGCTGGCTGCTGAAAGTCTCCGCGAAAGGCAGAAATGGGTTAATCGTGTTCAGTGAGTATATTTCGTAAGTTCTGAGATACTGACCTAACATTAACATATCGATAGGGAAGCTGTGCGCCGTCCGGTTTCACTAACCGATTCTCAGCTCACCCGTTCTCCAACTATTTCTATTCGCACTATCGACAGTCACGCTAGTTCGACTTCTGTCGGTTCGCGTTTAACTGTCTTTGTTCCTCCTCTTAACTCCCTCCCCGATATCGCGGACTATCGATCAGAAAGCTCACCCCTCAGTCGTCACCTTTCTTTTGCATCGTCCCACCACTCTGGGACAGTCGATGATACAGTCATCCGGAATGACGGATATATCTATCCAGGTGATCGCCGCGTCATTACCCCTAGTCGAGGAAATTCATTGAGGCGATCTGGGTCTATGACAGACATCGATCTTGAGTTCAACGCTTCGAGTCGCGCTCGTGGAAAACGCCCCACTTCAGGAAACGTGCGAGAGATGTTTGAGTATTCGCCCGCAAGCATGTCGAGTGCTCCATTCTTGGGAAGAAGTGCCTACATCACACCACCTACTAGTAATGCAAGCAGACCGTATTTAATGACAGATGGAGCATTCCTCTCCGTAACATCCAGTGCAGCGAGATCGAATGTGTCATCAACGTATCTTTCTGGGACAGAGCGGACGGGAGTAGGTTCCAGTATGGGAGTGGGAACAGGAACAGGAACTGTTGCTTCGACCGGTCACGATGACTCTCCTGGTCTTCGCTTGGACTCGCTCTCCACTTTGACAACTGAGCATGGCCCTTTACTCTCTCAAAATGATGTTGAGACGTCCTACTCGAGCGATTCAATCCCTCTTTCCGGTACCTCGGCCTCAACGCTCTTCAGAGCACGCGCCGTCACTCGTCGCGTTCGTGGCAACTCTCGTTCGGGGACGTCAACGTACACTCTTGAAAGCTCAGACAAAGAGAACATGCAGCCATCGCCTTCCTATGCTCCTTCTGACAGTGTCACTCATGCGTATACACCTGGAAGTTCTACCTTAACATCTGACACTGGATCCCGTACTATCACTAGTGGGAGCTACACACCAGGAAGTGAAACTTATTCGGATACTTTTACTCCCGGTAGCAGCTCTTATACTGGGACGTACACACCTACTACGCAGAGCGGAAGTTATACCCCAGGCAGCCGTACTGAGAATTCCACGACTAATGAAAGCGGAATGGAAAGTTATACCAACAGTGTAACTGCAAGTGGAAGTGGAAGTTATACCATGAGCGGTTCAGATAGCTATACTAGCGGTTACACGCCCGTCGGTGAGACAGTGAGTGTCAGCAGAAGCTATACCCCTGGTAGCTTGAGTCATGGGAGTGCAAGTTATACTGGCACATATACACCTGTTGCAACCTCTCAAAGCGCCTCTAACAGTTTTACTCGTGGCACAGAGACTGGTTACGACATTTGTCCCTCGTCTGACCTAACAACTTTGACACAAACCTCATCCTCAATTTACAGCGAAACCCTTACACCTCCCGCCCGTTATCTCGTTTCTCCCCGCCCTCATATTCGAGATTCTCTGGCAGTTCCTGCAAGACGTCGAACCACCTCACAGACAAGTTCCGAGTATCTTACGGCGGAAGAGCTAGTTTCGGGTCCTTCATCTCCTGCTTCCTTTAAATCTCTTTCTACCATCCCTTCATTACCCGAAACAGAGTTCATTACTGCTGATGGTAGTTCAACAACCTATAAGACAGCTAGCGAGCCTCCGACTCTTAGTGAATATTACACGGCCTCCCAAATGTATACACCCTCTCACCCGCCTTCTGATCCTGGACTTCCTCAGGAGATAGAGCTAGTGGAGGGACAACAACCTGAGCCAATATTTGTGCCTGAGCGAGGAATGCGACGGGAGATCAAAAGAGAGGTAGAGCCGGCTCTAGAACCAGAGCTAAGGCCTCAGTCTGGAGAGTTTGAATTGGAGTATAAGAAGTATGAGTCTGTGATTACACCTGCTGCTGAACCTGAAATTCATCAAGGTATGCGATCTGGGGCTTCAACACCCAAACCGCTATCGTCTGTCGGTATTTTTGCGTCTGAAGGAAGCATTTTTCATCCCATCTCAGCACTCCCAAGACCACCTCCATCGGAAATCCCGACGATTCCTTCTCCGCGTCCTTCATTTACTAATCTGTCGGAAATTCCCTTACCTCCTACGGAGTCTATCTCTTCGCTGTCGCCTCTGCCTACAACTACCGAGTCAGTCCATGTCCCAACTCCATCAACTATACATCAGTCATTGCCGGCTTCAAGTCGTCCTGGTTCTGGCTCCGAGCCTGAACTTTCATCTTCGCTCCCGGAGACGAAGTCTTTACTGGAGTCAGAATCCGTGTCTATACCGCCGAGCTTTGAAGGATCTTCGGCTGCTTATGTTCATAGTCGTAGCCTACCTCCCACTCCACGTGTCGTATCGGAGCCTACTCTTTCGACTCCCAGCCTACCGGATTCACTGTCCCCTTTTTCCTCATCGGAAGACGTACCCATCCCGAGCTCATTACCAATATCAACAGTGAGCTTGCAGTCAAGCTCGAGTATTCAGAGCACACCATGGGCAAGAGAGACAAGCTTATCATATGACTCATCTATCCTCCATCCCTCTCCTTCTTTCCGCTCCTTGGTAGTTCATGATATTCCCGAAGCTTCGTACGACACGTCTCAACTGCGTCCTAGTGCATCTAGTATATCATCGCTTTCTTCTGACGATAAGCTTAGTACTATTCCTCCTTCAATTTCGCCATTGACGTCGCTTGCACCTCGCTCGCCTCTTGCTTCAATCACACCCCTTTCGTCACTCTCGGCAAGCGCCTCTTCTGCTTTGACTCCCTCTAGTCTGTCTATATCTTCCGAGCCTGCATCTATCACACGTTCTCCTGTTCTGCCCCAGGCGATCCCCATCACCCCCGTCGTTGCAAGATCACTATTAACAGTTTCATCATCTTATATGACAGAGTCTGAAACTGAGACGTCCATGCTCGACTATTCCTCTTCATTGGCTGATACGATCGAAGAAGAGTTGGAGGGACCTGAGCCTGAGGTTGAGCTTTCTCCTGTTCTGAGAAACGAAGGGGATGAGGACCGGTTGAGCACTATTTCGACTGAACCATCATTGCTTAGTACAGTGGTATCCTCAGAGCATATTAGATCTGTGAGTAATTGTCTCATTTCCTCGCTACACAATTTCAGTGAATTTGGATAGCGCTCTGCCACACCAATGGCTTCTGCCTTTCCCAGAGAACTGTCCTATGCACCGAGCCCTGTTCAAGCCCCAAGCGTCGACATCCAGAGGCTTTCTAGTCTAACCACACCAGAGGACTCTGGATCCGTCAGCGAGCACACACCTACTGCAACGTCAGTCTCTGCTCCTGGAACTCTTCTCACTGAGAGTTCTCCAAGTATTGGGCCATCTCGAGATATTGGTAGAGACCTCGATCGTTTGGCTGACGACCTGCGAAGATATCATGATGCCCGTGGCGAAGAGGCTCAAGGGTTAGCAAATAACCTGCGAGTACTTCGTGACGAGCTTCGCGATCTTTCAGACTTCCTTCATCGCCCTTCCTCACCTATCATTATTCAACAAAGTGTCCCAGGATCTTCCAGAATCATTGGCCGACACGCACGCGGACCTCGAGTGCTGCAGCGAGTCTTCGAGAATATCCACGATGATGTTCCTGTACCTACACTGGCACTCCCATCCCCGCCCCAAATCACTGAGCAGTACAAACATCAACCTCAAGTATCAGAACGACCTGTAATATTTGAGCGCATCCACGATGACATTCCTGCACCAACATCACATCTTGCACCTCCCTTTGTACCTCATTTAGTCGTCTCGCGTGCCATCGGAAGCAATGACGCAATGACGGAAGAATACATCACAATGGAAGGGCATATTCGTGACTCTGGTGTAACTGTTACCCGTTCAAATAGCAATGCGAGTTCTATGTCCTTCTTATCATCTCATCACTCAGATGATTCATTGCTAGAAGGATCTGTATATGAGCCTTCAGACATAGACTGGGAATCGGTGGAACCAATGTCCATAGTACCTGAGGAGCGCCCTCGAAACATACCTATGCTCCCAGATGACAGCGAATCATTTGAGGATGAGTCTGAAATTACAACTTCATCTTTCACCTCATCACTGGAGACCACAAGTCTGGAAACATCAGCATCCACACCCACGCCTGAGACGACAACAAGTCTCACACCGACTCCTGAAAGAAGTACCGCAACTCCAAGTCCTGTTAACCCTGTTGCTCCCGTCATCTTGATGCACCCACCGTCAATTGCGACAACCTCATCCCTTTCAACACCTGTTGCCACCCGGATGGCACCTTTACCGACGCCTCCCCCGCCTGCAGTGCCATCACTTGACGATCTCATGGACTCTCTGCGAGGTCAACTGAACAACATTCTTCATCAATTGACTGACTTGCAGAATGGTCAAGGCTCAACCAACAGAATGATTGATATCCTGCGTTCGCGTCCAGAGCCTCAACCTGTTGATAACTCGGAGTTACATGACCGCCTAAATCGCATCGAAGATTTGATTAGGAATCTCGCTGATCAAGGACGCCGTCAAGAACCAATCGTTATTCCAATTCCCGAACCAACTCTTCCTCATCCCGAGTCTGAACATCCAGAATCATCTATCTTGACTACCAGCGATTCCTTGAGTGATCTTCGAATTCAACTCGAGAGTTTTCCTTCCAGCAGACCACCTCTTCGAATGCCAGTTCCTTCTCAAGCAATGCCTTCGATCCTAGACCAACTCATGGGTTCAATTTCATCATTACCTCCTGTAGCAGCAAATCGTCCTCCTCCACTTCAACCTTTTGTCTTTGAGCCAAGGTCTATTCGACCGAGGAGCACCAGTCCTATGTCTATGGATACCCTCCCTTCTCGTCCATTTACAGTGTCTATCCCAGACATCACGTTTTACGATCCCAGAGGAACTGGACCGAGTGCGACTCGTCGTACTCATACACAGCCCAGAGGAGAAATGGCCGCAAGATTCCCAGAAATGACTGCCTCCGATTATCTTCAAAACCTTCCATCTGGACACATCCCTCCATTTGCCATTCCGCAGGAGCATTTGCGAGAAGTTGATCAAATATGGCGGCGTCCGGGGCCAAGAAGGATTTTCCCAACCCCTCAACCTGTTTTTGTGAGTTGAGTTCTTCATCTCATCAATACTATCCATTTACCAGGTGGTCCTTCGTCTCAGCCCCCTCCTCGGGATAGTGGAGCAGCCACTGCACCTCCTGGCCCAAGTTGGTACCTTCCCCGGCAGGTAAGTGTTAGATATGACTCATTGTATCTTCATCTTATTTTGTCCCAGCGGCCACGGCTGCCGCCATCGCAACAGCAGCGACCTCCTCAATCCTCACAAACACTACCCCGTCGTGACTCAATGGCCGACCCAAGACATGATGAGAGAAGAGCAGGATCGATCCAGCCAACTTCACTACCTACGACTCAACCCGACTCTGCTCCTGTCCCTGCTCCTGCAGAACAATTGTATATTCCAATGCCTCCGGGACCTGTATGTAATCGATTGGACTCATTCAAATGTTTTGCTGACATCAGATAGATCCAAATACCCATGCCACCAGAATTTGATGCGATGATGGAGGTACTTCGGGTGAGTGGCAAACAATGATTTCATCGTAAACATTGTTTAACTCGTAGATTGCCAGGAAAACCGACTAGCGCAGGTGGCAACCGTTGACCAACAACGTGAACTCATGCGTTATATGGCTGATCTGAATAATTGGCTTTCACGGGATGTACAGGATCGTCAAGCGGAGATTAGGGGCGTCAATGCACGTATTGAAAATCTGAGACGAGAAGTCAATAACCTTGCTACTGGGCGAGGAATGGGTGAGGTTTCGTTTATTACGTTGTCTTGTTGTCTTTCTCAATCATTTTCGGCGGTCCCAGGGCATTATTCCCCGACAGTGACCTCTTCCAGTGAAGGGCAAGTGACCGTTCCAGGTCAAGGTATGCCAATGTCCATGCCAGAGCCTCAACATTATCCTCCTGGGCCATTTATATCCCAACACCAATCACATCCCCCCGTCATCCCTCCTGATGTGACTCCTTCACCGTCCTTTCCCCCAGTGATTCCTCCTGTTATCCCTGGTACTCATCCAGGTGTTGTACCGACAGGCGCACACACCCCAGGTCCATGGGGCCAGCAAGCACCCGTCATTCCAATGGATCAAATCCATATGACCCCTGGTCCCTCTTCTCATCATTCTACCCCACTGCAACGATCGACAACGCCTGAGCAACCATTCATCCCGCCAGATGTCTTGGAAAGCGAGACTGAGCCTCGGATAATTCCTCCGCCGACGGGGAGTCGCATCAATCTCATTGCCCCTGGAAGAAGTCCTAGTCCGTCGAGTAGTAGGACCGATTCAACACAAGCAAGCCATTCACCTCGCCGATCAGCCACGCATCTATCCGGACGAACCAGCCTTCAGAGTCCTCGTAGTTACCTGCGGGACCGAAGTGGAAGTGTCAGTTATAGCTCCAGTGGTAGTAGTCGAAGTCCCAGCCGAACGCCAAGGGGTAGCAGAAGTGGGTATGGGAGTGGCAGGTCAAGAACTGAAACGCCCGGAACTCGACTTTCGCGTAGTGAATCACCTGAACATGAACTTCACGGACTCCAACCCGCTGGACCATTAAGAAGTGCTCCTGAGATTGAAGTTATTCCAGTTCCTCCCCAGCATCTTCCAACAGCGGCTGATGTACCTCGGTCTGCTCAACAACAACAACAGCCCCTTCCCCAGACCATTGTTATTGGTCAGCCAGGCATACAGCAGCCCATGGATCCAGGCATAATGCCAACAACCCCTACAGCAGCTCGAGTCCCATCCGTACCTACCGAGAATTTATATATACCTCCTGGTCATCCTCCACCTCCTATAATCATTCAGACCTCACCGTCGAGATCACGTTCGGACAGGTCCTATCAGAGTTCGAGAACTCCAAGTTTGGGTACTCATCGATCCCGAAGTCAAACTGAAAGTCCACTTAGTAGACACTCTTCTGGACGATATCCGGAGGAAGAGAGAGATGAAAGCCCAACGCGAATGCCCCCCTCACAGTCTCCTGGTTCCCGCCGTTCGCGGTATTCTGGCAGCCCATCGCGTCACTATTATACGCCAACGACTCCGGTTCCTCCCCAGCATATGATTGTTCGCCCTTCAGAATCTCAGTCACGTAGTTCCCGCTCTTTTTCACCCTCCCACTACGAACCTGGAGTGCCCTCAGAACATGAAGTGTTGTCTTCTCATCCACTTTCTCCAACCATTATACAAATGCCTCCTCAGCATCCACCAGCTCCTCTACTTGTTCATGAGTCAAGCAGGTCACCCTCGAGTCGTAGCCTTAGCATTGGACGACCTAGGACTGAGAGCAGGAGGAGTAGACACAGCCCTAGTCGCGGATCTGTTCATAGCCGACCCCGTAGCCCTACGCCTATACCCATCATGATTCCATCAACTGCACCTACTTCAGCACCGCCGCCACAAATTGTGATTCCTTCTACTGGCATTGATTACTCACCACCACAATTGCAACTACCTACAATCAGTCGCTCTGGTCCACGTTCAAGGTCACGGACCCCCTCACATTCACCTTCCCGGGCACACTCAAGCCCACCTCGCACACCGATTACAGTAGCCCCGTCAAGAGGGAGAAGACGCTCAGGATCCAGCTCCCGACGTCGCCTCAGATCCCACTCACCCCCGATTCGACCTATTATTTCCGGTGAATACCACCCCCGTCACACCAGAAGTAGATCATATTCTCCCACAAGCTTGGCAGATAGACGAGTTCTTCGCTATCCTTCCTCCAGGCCAGGGCATTCTCCCCGCCATCACCAGCCCCTAGGACACTCGCCAAGCCACCTTTTCTATCCATCAGAATACTCTTCTCATCACCGTTCATCTTCGAGGGCTCCTGTCAGAGGACGAGACCGATCGCGCTCAAGGACACCGACAGTCCGCGGACGTTCATCCTCTCGCTCTCCGCACAGGAGACACCATGGAAGGTCTTCAGAACGGCAACGTCAGTATTCTCGTACTCCACCTCAAGAACATTATGACCGTAGGCCTCGTCGACGTTCTCCTACGTCATATCGAGAACGCGATGGTGGCGATAGGCAACGCTCCTATACTCCCCCTCGGGAACGCGACGATGACCGTCGCCGACGCTCTCGCACTTTGCCTCGGGAACGCGATGATGACCGTCGCCGACGATCTCGTACTCCGCCCCACGAGCGTGATGGTGACTATCGTCGACGATCTCGCACTCCGCCCCGTGAGCGTGATGATGACTATCGTCGACGGCCTCGTTCTCATACCCCCGAGCGCGATGACGACCATCGTCGACGGCCTCGTTCTCATACCCCCGAGCGCGATGACGACCATCGTCGACGGCCTCGCACTCCACTCCGCGAGCATGATGATGACCGTCGTCGCGGGCCTCAGGCTCCTATCCCCGAGCGCGATGATGACCATCGTCGACGGCCTCGTTCTCCACCCCACGAACACGATGATGACTATCATCGACGGTCCCACAGTCTTCATCTGGAACGTGACGATGATCATAGCCAACAATATTCTCGTACTCCAATTGATGATCACGGCGAACGTAGAACCCCAGAATACAGTCGTTATGAATATCCCTCCGTTTCTCGATATCCTAGCTCTCGTTCTCATGTTCTTCCTAGCCTGGGACCTCCTGATTCTCCTTCCGGTGTTCATCTGCCAAAACAACTTTCACATCCTCACTCTCGTCATGAACTCTCTCGTACACCCGCAAGCTCCTTAATTCATGGCCGCTCAGAATCCCCGCTGCGAGTACCAGCTCCTGAGACACGTCATGTTGACTATCCAGAGCCAAGACCTTCCAGATCTGAATCTCCCATAACTGTAGCACCTCCCTCTCCTACTGTTTCTCGTGCCTCGCGTCTTTCTCACCGCGCCCCCACCATTGTTGCGATTGAGCCAGAAGACATTGTCACTCATGATCCTCGTCGGATACCGCGCAGTCGTACGCCGACTACTCGACACCCCTCAGGACCCGGTTAGTCATCCCTTCTTTCTATCTTCATTTTGGTTCTCAACTTCACGATCCTTCAGCTTATTACTCTCCGGTTCACTCTCTATATGAAGCAGACGATGGCCGTCCGCATTCCCCAACGGACGAAGCTCCTAGCCGGCCGGCCATCCCAATTGCTTCTACTCCTAGCCAAACGCCGACGGTTCAAACATATATCCCTCCCCCTCATGTCCGTTCCTCAGCAGAGCTTCCAGCACATGACACCCGTTCGTCGCTCACTCGTTCTCCTGAAATATCTAGCCCCCCAGCTACCCGTTCTCCACCAGCCCAAGCACTCCGACAAGAGAGAAGCGGCTCCCCCGTATATATATCAAGACGACCGTCCGAGCAACGCTCCACCTTTGAAGGTCAACCAATCGAGCAAGTAGAGCATGAAGTCTCAACTGGAGTGCCTCCTGTTGCTGAAAGTGATGTCGGCTACTCCGACTATGATTACCCTCTTCCTGTTCCTCCTCGTAGACTTGCATCTACAATTCATCCCCCTCCCAGGTCTCACAGAAGTGCTACTCCCATTGAGTTCCAAGACGTCGAGCACGAACGTGAGCGCCATGAAAGGTTGGGTGCTATTGAGCGACATCTCCATGATGTTGCTCTTGCTGCAACTCAAGCGGAGGACGAACGTGAAGCGGAATTCCGGCGTAACGAAGAACACCGAGAAAAGATCTTTTTAGAAAATCAAGAACGACGAGAACACGAGAATAGAGAACGAACTGAACACCTGTGGGATACACTTCAAAGTCGCCTGGAGGCTCTTCCTCCCGCTCGACCTTTACATGAACTATCTGATCGGCCCTCATCAACGAGATCGCCGTCTATCCGGCCTCAAACGCCTCGAACTCCAACCTTCGAAGACATTTCGGAGGCCCCGACAGAACTTCAACCAGGAACTCCAAGATTATCCGCAGAACTTGAGACCAAATCGATCGCTTCTTCGATGCGAAGTGTAGTTGAAGGTGTTGCATCAAGACATGCAGAAGACATACTTGAGACTGTCCGTCTGGAAAGAGAGGAATTTGCACGAGAACGAGAGGCAGCTACAACTGAGCGCGAGCGTTTGATGAATGAAGCTGAGGAAACCCGTCGACAGTTTCAGGAAGAACAAGCAGTTCGTATCAGAGCTCTAGAGGAGGAATTAGCTGTTGTCAAAGCTGATCTACAAGGTGAGAAGCAGGCGAGAATGGCTGAAGAGGCGGACATCCGAGAACGGGAGAGGGCAGAATCTCTTGAGCGGGATGAACTTCTGAGAGCGCAACTCAACGACATCACAAATTTGCTCCAGGATAACCGTGACATAACGGCCCAAAAGAAAATAGATTCCGATGATCGATACGCAGAAAAAGCTGCAAGGCGACAAAATAAAGACTTGGAGTCCCTTGAGCTTCGCGAGATGATTGGAAAAATTCATGATGACCTCCAAGCCGAGATCCAACAAGCGACGGATGAGAGAATACAGAATCAGTCAAAGCCAGGTACATCCTCATTGTCCCTCAGATGTCTAAGCCCTAATCTTCCTTCTGGTTGAAGCTCTGGAAAGTATCATTGAGCAACTACAACGCCAGAATGCAGAGCAACAGGAGCTTTTGAGACAGCTCTCCGAGGATTGGCGAAATGATTGCGAGAGGCATCATAAGGAAACACTTGAGGCTGTCAAATCTACAGCACAAGAACAAGTTCCCTTCAATGTACAAGGTGTAAGTTTGACGGCCATTATCATATTTCATAATGTACCGATTGGGCCCCTCAGTATCTTGATGAATTCAGCAAGGCGCTGGCTGCTGAAGTACGCATGCTTTTAGGCGAAGTTGGAAAATTACGTGAAGAGCGACGAAATCTTCAACAGTATGTTTCGTACCTTTTTGTAGACTGAAATCACTCAGATTGTTGTCAGCGAAATGGGCTTCCTGCTCTGTATGAAATCCAAGTACGGACCAGGTGGTGAATTCCAGCCTGATTGGCAGCCCCCTGCCGCTGTAGCGCCCGTCTCACAAGAGCCACCCCCTCCACCAGCAGATACTGACCTTCCTGCTCCAGCGGCCAAGCCGGGTTGGCGTCAAATTGGCAAACGCAAAGGCAAGAAGAAAGATAGAACAGCTGCTCATGCGCCTCCCCTGGCAGCTCTTCCACATGTCCAACCCCATAATATGATGGATCCACGACGTCAAGTTACACAATCTTGGGCGACATGGCTCCGTAAGTGATAATTTTTGTGAGGCAGACCTGATAACTGAACAACCATGCTCTGTAGCTGACCCGGACCAAGCGCCTACTCCGCCGTCCATTGAACCTAGCCTTACAGTACCTCGTGCCACGAGTCCCGGACTTTTTGGTCCTCGTACTCCTTCCAACAAGTCGTGGGCCGAGTGAATTTCTCGATCTATATCTTGCCGTGATCGTAAGACTCATGAATCTGGTGTCTCCAAATACAAATCGGGATCAGCATTTCAGATAAAGGAGTGGTTTATTTTGTTTTTCATCTATATTCGTAAACTTTTTTTTATTTGTTGTGGATGTTTATATTGAACTAGTTTTTTGCATGCTTCATTGAGGATCGAAGTGAGTATGAATACTGAAGAGATCAGCTATTCTTGGTGTTACCACAATACAGCCGTGTTATATATATACTTTTCGGATGTCGACGTAAGGTGCTCACTTATGGAATCTTACTGGAAGCGAACGTCTGATTTTCTACACTACGCTTTTCATGTTGATCAAGCATGAACCAACTTGCAACTTCAAGTGCTCTTGTCATAGTATCCCGATGTTGACAGCTAACAGAATAGACAAGCATCGACATTAATAAGATAGGGTAACATCAGCCCAAAAACCATAGACAAATTATAGGAAGCTATACCCCGAGGCTCATTACGCTCACATCTCTTGTATTTATACTTTCTCCTCGTCCTCCACTCTCTCCATGCACACTTACAATACTCGTTCCATGTAAATTAACAGCGGACATCTCTGCCTCCTTGATGAATGCCTCACGTTCCCTGTGCTCTTCGACTCTTCTCTTCAGAACATCTTCATCTTCATCCGGAAGTTGCATTACAGTATCCACCCAAGCCAATCCCCAAGCTCCGTTTCCTGCTTTCGTACCTCCTAAAATGCGCCGTTCGGGGCTTAATAAAGACTCCCACCTCGCCCGCGTTGGCTGTGTATCTGCGCGATCTGGGCCATGATCACGGTTGAGGTGAAAGGTGATACTAAAACAGAGTTGACTTACATAGGATTAGATTGGTATGGGGCTCATAAACACCAATAGCTCCACCTCCTTGTACCGTAGTCCGCACAGCGTTACCAGCTTGACGATTTTTCCCCGTTGCAACAGACAAAGGAATTTCCTTAGTACCATTGACGATTATCCCTTTTCCGGCCTCCCTAATTTTCGTATCTGCATCCGTATTGCTAAAATGAGAGATATCGGCCCTCGTCCAATTGGTACCTTTTCCTCCCATGACGATTCCATCTACACTCAATCCCTCTGTCCCCCGTCCTTCCTTCCTTAGTCTTGCCCATTCATTATCTGCATCTTGGACTCTTGAACTCATCATCCACATCCAATTCTCTTCTGTAACACCATCCCGACTCAAAAGACTTTTCCTTACAGCATTTAATGGGCCATCGCTGAATGGTCCCCAGCCGCTTCCACCAAAAATAGTTGTTGGTCCGCCAGCACGATAGATACCCCCACCAGCGACGGCAAGGTTTGTGTTGAAAGAAGGAAACATGGACGAGGAGCCGCCGGCAACAGCTGCATCTGTTTGATGTGTGTGTGAAGATGCATTTGGATCGGGAAGTTCGCCAACTAGATCTCCTGGCAATATACCTTTAGCACTTATTTCGGCAAGGATTTTAGATTCGTAATAATCATCTGTTACCCATCTACCGTCTATAAACTTTGGTATCAGCATACCTGTTTTCAGTTTTGAAAAAGATATGCACCAATGACCATTTTACTCCCATGCAACTTGAAAGCACTTCGTGCAGTGATGAGAGTGACACTCCTCGTTCGTAGATGGGAGCCAAGTTTGCCTTCAGAGATGAGGTAGTCCTTTTCAGGTTGAGTGGCATTGAGTTTGAACGCGAGAGGGTTGCGGCGAAAATAGTAGAGAGAGTCACGGAATCCGGATGTACGCGCTGCATCGATGGCGAGCATGTATTGACGATGAGGATTACGGTTTGGAAGCGCGAACGTCGCTGCTTTGAATTTACGACCTATTCAAGAATACATGAGGGATATTAGGCAAATCAGTATATGGTTTCAGTAAAAGGAACGAAGGCATAGACATACCACCAAGGAGGTTTCCCCATTTGTCTATCTTCTGGTCACCCTTGGGATCGTCCTCCGTAATGAATTCGTCTCCATCAATAACATATACTCTATTTTGAATTTTTCGAAAAGGTCTTCCGCCACCAATGGGAACTTCATCTTCCTTCATTGCCGCATTTAGACTCTCTACACCTACACCAGCCGTTAGAGGTTCAACCTCAGGGAGATATTCTTCATCGGTCTCCCCTTCCTCATCTTCTTTTGGCGCCTTCAAGCGTATTGTTAAGCCAACAGAAGTGTGAGTGCTTAAACCTTTTGGTGGTCTGCCTCTAGGACGACCGCGACCTCTCGGGCGACCTCGTGCCGAAGGTGTGTTAGTCGTGCCGTGAGAAGGAGTGGGTTTGATCCCTGAACCTTTGGGTCTTCCACGACCGCGTTTGAGGGGTATAGATACTTGGTCCGGTTCTTCTGGTTCGTCGTCTATGTCCTCTGTCCCATTTTCACCATTGTCATCGTCATTTTCCACTGGTTCGTTCATGATCACATCGTGATCGTTTTCATCCATCGGGTCATTTGAGGTCTGGTTTGGGTCGTCAGGCGATGCTTCACTCCCAGCTTCAGAAGCTGTATATCGTGCACGTTTGGAAGGTTTGATGATGATTTTGCCTGACGATTTCATAATTGGGAGGAGGCGGTTTGTCACGAGAAACGTCACATCAACTATATGATTGTGGGAACTGAATAACATTTTTGTGACTCCAGAATTCAGAATGTGACTCCATCGATTGGATGTTGGCAAAACGATTTCTTTTTCTTCCTCTTCGATTAAGTCAGTCGTTTGTGAAACAGCACTACGTATATCTACATCGTCCACAAACATCTTGGCTTTCAATGGCAACTCTTGTCACTTCTACCGCTCATCCTGAGCAGATACCTGCACTTGACAATCAGCATGCTGCTAGTGCACCACAATATAAAACACAAACTCGAGAAAAAAAAGCTAAGGCTGCTACATATCCCTCACACTCCTTGGAGGTGAGTCAATATATGCTACTTTGTCACTACGTGATATATTCATTGTAATAGCTTGAACCTTTGCCCGAATTTTTCGACCATCGTATTAGAATGTTCAATGATTTGAAAGCGGAATATGATGCTTCTGTTGCCAGTCAGTCAGTAGTTGGTCTCAAGACCAGCACACTCAACGGGGACTTCTTCAGAACAACCGCGCCAAGAGATTACCATTACTTTGCCTGATGGGACAGAGCGGAATGGAATCAGCTGGGAAACGTCGCCAATAGATATTGCCAAACAATTATCAAAAAGCCTTTCTGATCGTATCGTTATTGCGAAGGTATGTCATGGATTTCATTCGTTGTGTATCTGGTCGCAGAGAATTATCAGGTTGATGGAGAACTTTGGGATCTTGAACGTCCCTTAGAGAAATCCGTCAAACTTGAGCTCCTCGATTTCGAGAACCCTGAAGGTGAGTTACCACAAACTTGGTTATTGTGTGCGTTCAGCAGTTGTGTTGTCACCAGGCAAAAAGGTTTTCTGGCACTCCTCTGCCCACGTTCTCGGAGAGGCTGCTGAAAGGCATTATGGTTGTCACCTCTGCCTTGGTCCCCCAACAGACGACGGCTTTTTCTATGAGATGGCTACCGATAGGCCCGTCTCTGTTTCCGATTATCCTGCGTTGGAAAAAATTTCGGAATTGGTGATCAAGGAGAAGCAGAAGTTTGAACGTCTTGTGGTCTCAAAAGAAAACCTTCTCAAAATGTTTAACGTGAGTCCCGTGATAATTGAGTTACACTGGACCTACTTTCCCACTGTCTCTAGTACAATAAATACAAGCAGTATCTCATCCAAACAAAGGTCCCCGATGGTACCTCTACCACAGTCTATCGATGCGGCCCCATGGTGGATCTATGTGTTGGACCTCATATACCCCACACCGGAAAGATCAAGGCATTCATGGTTACTAAGGTATTGCTTGACGACTCTTTATTTGTCGGAGTGACTAACAGATCTTGGTCAGAATTCAGCTTCCTACTTCCTTGGTGATGCTGCCAATGACTCACTTCAGCGCATCTATGGCATCTCATTCCCCGACAAAAAACAACTTGTTGAATACAAAGCCTTCTTAGTGGAAGCAGCAAAACGCGACCACCGGAAGATCGGCAAAGACCAAGAGTTGTTTTTCTTCCATGATCTTAGCCCTGGGAGCTGTTTCTTCCTTCCTCATGGTGCACGTATCTACAATGCCCTTGTTGAGCTCATGCGTTCGGAATACTTCAAACGCGGATATCAAGAAGTTATATCTCCTAATATGTATAACAGCAAACTGTGGGAGACCTCAGGGCATTGGCAGAATTATAGGGATGATATGTTCGTGCTAGATGTCGAGAAGGAGAAGTGGGCACTGAAGCCCATGAACTGCCCAGGACACGCCTTGATTTTTGATTCGAGGGATAGGAGCTATAAGGAACTACCGATTCGGATGGCTGAGTTTGGTATCATCCATAGAAATGAAGCTTCTGGAGCTCTGACTGGTCTGACGCGAGTGCGAAGATTCGTACAAGATGATACTCATGTGTTCTGCATGCCATCCCAGATCACCGAAGAAATTGCAGCTCTGTTCGATTTCATGAAACACATATACGGTCTTTTCGGGTTTGAGTTTAAGCTTGAACTGTCTACTCGTCCGGAGAACTATCTTGGTTCAATTGAAACATGGAACCAGGCCGAGGATGTACGTATGCTTGTCTCGAATCGGCTATTTTCATACTCACGATATCCTTCACAGCAACTCAAACAAGCACTCGATGCCACCTATCCTGGACAGTGGGATCTCAACCCAGGTGATGGCGCATTCTATGGTCCGAAGATTGACATCACCATCCAGGATGCTCTTCGCCGATCGTTCCAGTGTGCCACGATACAACTTGACTTCCAGTTACCTGAAAGATTCAATTTAAAGTACCGTTCCGCAGACGAGGCAGCCGCTCGACCAGTCATGATCCATCGTGCGATCTTAGGTAGTCTGGAACGATTCATTGCTATTATCACTGAACATTTCGCTGGAAAGTGGTACGTTTGAGGCTCCATACCTACAAACCATAGCTTGTGACAACTGTCTACTATTAGGCCATTCTGGATTTCGCCGAGACAGGTCCTAGTTATCCCAGTCGCAGCTCCTTACGTGAGCATTTCCTCCCTGTGTTTTTCTGACGCATCCTCATCTTTCTTGGTCTTCCCACCATTCATGGCCCAAATAGAAAGAATATGCTACGGAAGTTGCAGATCGACTTTCGCGACTGGGTCTGTGGGCCGATGTAGACAATGGTGAAAACACACTACCTAAGAAGATAAGAAACGGAGAGATCGCGCAGTACAATTTCATCCTTGGTCAGTATTTTTCGGTCCTCCGCACAACGGTAGCTGACGAATACTCCCACCTTTGAAAACCGAACCCCCGTATATCTTTGTGACTGTGTATTCGATTGGCTCCTGCGCGTATATCCTACATCTGGAATGTTCTCCAATCCCTCAGTCGTCGGACAAGAGGAACTGGATGCCCGTTCAGTAAATGTGCGTAATCGCGATGACGTTGGTACTAAGGCACGTTCGGAAACCATTCCGCTGGACGAAATTGTTCAGAAGCTCGTGGCGCTGAAAGATCGTCGGAATCTGCAGAATAAACTAGTATGAGGAGGTTATAGGATTGCTGAGGATAACTACACAATAAAGATTCTCAGAGCCTAATTCCAACTCTCTAGCCCTCGGCGACTTCCTAATCGAAGATGAGATCGTTGGGCTAGTATGGAAGTCACTGAAGGGGACTTGATTCCCAGTCATAGCAGAAGATTGGCTGGATGTCGTATTGCAGCACTGCAAATCGATGTCTAGTGTACAAAACTAGATGACAGGGCGAAATCGACTCCTGCTTGATCACCAGTTCTACTGTCTGGGATTGTTTTTGGTTGCCTCAAGCAATATTTATACGGGCAATAAGTATTTAAATGAGATGCAATACAAATATAGCTATACAAATATGGTTGAACCAACAGCAAAGCTTGAGGAGGAGGGTCATGATATGGAGAACCTTGAGTGAGAAAGAGACAGACATCAATCATAAAAAGGGGGGCTTGATCTTGAGAGAGGTACAGGTAAGAATTCAGGGATGAAAACTTAATCTTATACAGAGCAGGTTGACCTTTGCTACTGATAGATGAACTACTACTAGAATATGATGGCTTTACTATCAACATTGGGTATTACTCCATGGATCATCTCAATTTCTTGAGCTGCATTTGAATAGTAGTGCTATGACTCTTTGCTTTCGTGGACAAGAACATATGATCGCGTGGGAATAAAATATATACCACATCCTATCGATCGCATTGCCAGACACTTGCCAGACACCTCTTTAATTGTACAATGTCCGACATGGAAGTTGATCATCCCGCTCCGAAAGGCAAAGAGAAAAAAGAGGCAAAGCCTAGATTTGAGGTTAAGAAAGTGCGTCTTCGTTCTGGATGAATATCATCTACTGATATGCGCTATCCTCCAGTGGAATGCTGTTGCTCTTTGGGCCTGGGGTGTGCTTTCCTAACCCTGAAAAAAATTTGATGCGCCACTCACAGGATATCTGTAGATATCGTTGTCGACAATTGTGCGATTTGCAGGAATCACATCATGGATCTCTGTACGTTTTCCGAACCTAATTGATTGGCTCATTGACAACCACGATCACACAGGTATTGACTGTCAGGCCAACCAAGTATCAGCGACTAGTGAGGAATGTAATGCTGCGTGGGGTATCTGTAATGTACGTACCCCGTTTCATTATTCTTTCGTTCCTCTGATCGCTCTCAGCATGCCTTTCACTTCCACTGTATCTCTCGTTGGCTCAAAACTCGCAACGTGTGCCCCTTGGATAACCGTGAGTGGGAATTGCAGAAGTGAGTTACTATTCCATAATAACACAGCGATTATATTCACATGTGTATTAAGATATGGTCGGTAATTTGGTATCATTTTATCACGCATCGAGCTTGTTTATTAGTTCACCTAATTTGCATCCTCCGTTTCACTTGTTCTATTGCTGAGTGACCCTGACGTGCAGTGAGATCAACATTGTCAGGATGAGTAATACTTCCTTTTATAACTTACCATCATCCAAAACTGTCTCTTGGATGATGAGCACAGGAAACGAGCATGCTATCTGGACATTTTCTCAGAATTTCACTACAGATTTTCGATCCACTCACTCAGGTCTGCTGCTTACAGCCTATTCTTTCCATGATCACCCTAAGTTGTCACCGACATAGGACTTGAAAAACGACTAGAGGATGTTCGTGTGTGCCCCACATCTGACACAATTCAAACCCTTTCAGCGGACATAGCTCGGTTGGCCAAGGCTCTTGCTGATGCTACCGGATCCCTTCCTTCCTATGATCGGAAACTGTATCAGACGGCATGTCTTATTTTCGAGAGTCCACTGCTGCGAGCTCAATTACCTGTCCAGCAACTGAACACGCTAGAGATAAGTTTGAACGGACTCCGTGCAGCAGCAGCCCCAAAGCCCAAGTTTTCTTTCAAACGCGGGAAAGCGACGGTTTTGAATCCAACAAAATCAGTCAAAAACAAACCCACGTCATCAATTTCAGAAATCCCGCCTTCGAAACCCCTGATTTCATCCCATACACATGCCTACCTGACAGTCGCTTCTCTTATCAGTTCACCGCGGACATCCAGTCTTACTGTTTCAGACCTTGACCATTGCATTCTAAACCTCCTCCCAACAAGTGGTACTTCTGAGTTCGAGATCTCCGCCATCCACTTGAAGAAGATTTCAAATTCTGTTCTCCTCCTTCCTCTCATCAACTGTAGCATTCTTGCGCACGATCTTTCTCGTTGTGTTATCGTAGTAGGCTGTCATCAGGTACAATTCCCTGCCTCTGCAAATTCCAGAGAAAGAATCCACAAAAATTTACTAGTTTCGTATGCACACTTCAGTCAAGGTGGACGTTTTTCTCTCCATAGCATCAAATCCGATCGTGGAGGACTGCCATGATATTCGTTTTACATCATATCCTCAAACACTACTCGCTTCGGAGCGATCGGGAGAAGCGGTGAGGATTGCACGAAAATCACACTACCAAAGCTTACAAAGCCTCTAGATTAAGGCTCCTTCAGTTGTTCAAGATTTCTCACACATCCGAGATACCCCTTCTCCGAACTGGATTTGCCTAGATGACTCCAAAATGCAAAGACCATGGCCAACGAAATTCCTAGAGAGTACCTCGGAAGTGGAGAGCAGCCTTCGAGATGTTTTACCTGCGTAAAGCTAGCATTACTCTTTTCACTGTCAGATGTCAAGCGCTTCCGGCGCTGAACTACAATATGTTTCAAGTGCGAAAGAGTGTTTTTGAATCCCAATGGAGATAATAACGTCTGCATCGCCCGGGCACCGAAAAGGGATTATTTAGGCCTTACTTAGGCCGTGCTTCTTGAGGCCACGATGCCCGGCTGGCCCTCTTCTCCATACCTGACGATCTCTTTTCACTATCAACATGGCAAACTTCGTAGGAGAATGCATTTCTGGCCTCTGTGGCATTTGCTGTGCGTATTACTCAGTGCTGCATGAGCGTAGCTGACCTCACAAATACACTACAGGCTTGGCTATTAGCTCCGAATTCACGCGATGGACTTATACATGTACGTCTAACTCACTTGACTCACTCTGTACCCCTTCGCAACGGCAAAGGATGTCTCAAACAACTCTCGTACCTACTTCTAAAAATATTGATGCTGACCATGAGATCTTGATCCGTCGCTCGCGTAATCACAGCTCGACTAGGAGAAAATGGGTGTTGTTGCTCTGGGCGAAGTGCAGGATGTTGTGCAGGATGTTGTGGATGTTGCTGTGATGAGAGATTTAATGAAGATGGTTTCGAGGAACAAACTCAAAGGGATCTGAACAAGACAGGAGATCTGCTGGATGAACAACTTAAAAAAACGCCCAAAATGACTGTGTCGTCTTCTGGAGGGGGGCCACAGGCTCAATCTTCGGAAAGAAATGAGGAGGAAGAGCGCACAGCGGTGAAGCAGACAGATGCAGTGGTGTGAGAAGTCTGCATCTTGGCCTAATGGTCTTGATGGGGACAAAAAAGGATATAATCAATTTTTCTGTGAATGCCACTCCTTAGCTCCTATGCTTTTCAGAAACAGATTTATAAGAAAATGTTCTCAGTGGATTATTGTCGTCAGAGCAATGGCACGATTACAAGTGGATTTTCCTCATGGCAACTACAGGTCCCCATCTCCTTGTTGTCATTCATATGATGAATAAATAATAATCGACCAGCCTGTGCCTACTTGGAAGATCGTTCGAATGCATCTCAGGTCGGGCTTTTATACTGGTATCTTTAGTAGTGAGTGAATGCATTCCTAGATGTCTCGATTTTCCCCTCGCACGAGGGTGAAGTTCAGATTGCTGGGGTCTTTTCAAGCAGCGATAGTGATGATTCGTGTTCTTCTGATGGTTGACCCTCAATGTGAGATCCTCCATTAGAGCAATTTCTAAACCTCCATGAGGCAATTCTAAATGGAAGTCATGCTTGATAGCTTGATGTTGTTAGCTATCAAGACGATGTCTGATTAATTGCCAAATTTGGAAATTGTCATGCAGCAACCAAAAGCAGAAATTATAATCATCTCGAGTGGCGCTATAGGATCGCTATAGGATACAGGCTATTATAAGTTACAGAGTAGCTATGTGACAACAGGCCCTGTGAAAATTTGACCCATAAAAATAAGAAAGCGATGCATGATTATACAAAACCAATTTGGAAGAGAAGATGAGTTGAGGCGATATCAATGATCCTGATTTCCAGCTGCCGTTATGGACTTGTCAGACAGCGCCAACCTCTGACGAATAGCTGGTCAATCCACACGAACCTAGTTTACAAAAAATAAACTCGGCCGTTTGACTATAACATCGAAGCCGTCTCTGTAGGAACGGAAGGGGGATTATCTGAAGTAGAGATTTGGGGCCACTTCAGAGATAGACGATCGGGCGGCTGGTACACGCGGCCAAGTCACAGTCAGCATGCCATTTTCGATCCTCGCACTAATTTCAGATTGCTACATTTGAAGATGAATGACCAGAGGCAGTTCAAGGAACATCTGGGCTTACCTTGATACCCTCCGGTAGAGCGATGCTGCGGAAGAATGGACCATAGCGTAGCTCGCGGATAGACACATCCACCAAAGCCTTTGTACTAGGTGTTACGACTGAATCATCTATAACTTTCTCTGGTGACTTTTCTGGATCTGGAGGATCGAGATTGGCATCAGCTCTACCAGAATCTGCGGATGTTGGTAGAGAAGCTTTTGCAACCATCAGTGCTTCTGCAGAAGGATCATCTCTAGTACCAATTACTATAAATCGTCCATCTTTAATCCGAAGGATAATGTTCTCATTTCTAACCCCAGGCAATTCGAAGATAACAATGATGTTGGGGGAAGATAGGTCATCAATCAAATTCATTCTGGGAGAAACGTCAATTATAATGAATCAGGCATCAGTGTAGTTTGTAGAATACCGTGGCTTCCAACTGCCACCACATTGCTCGTTAGTCCGAGCAGGACGAAGAATACCGGCTTTGATGAGCTGATGGACTTTGGATTGCACATCCCGAGACACTGCGCCTTGAAACCTGCTCGAAGTTTGTTGGGAAGAACCGATGGGTGTTGGAGGATCAGAAGGCGTCATAGTCTAAGAACACAATTGTTTCGATTCTAGCTTTTATATACAAGAGGTAGGGTGCATGGGACCCCGAACACAGCAAAAATCGACGGGTGACTCCAAAAAATGACTCGACACTTGCCAATGTTGCTGAGCTAACTGCAAAATCAAAGTCAATGGTGTATCTGGTCCGGGTATTGAATTCATGTCTTCACGCAATAAAGGGGTACAGAAATAGCTGCATTTACCTAGTCAGGAGGCAGTGACTCATTGTCTTAGTAATTGACGCACTGAATCATCTCACCATTTGAGGTTAATAGTTGAAGCTGACGTCGACTGTAGCTATTATCCCACGAATCACATGATAAAAAAATAGGCCGCCAGTTCGATTTCGGGACATCCATCTTCGGTCTTTTCGATCATGAGTAAGGTAGTATTTGGTTCGTGCGGTTTTCCAAATTGGCATTCCTATTCTGATGGTTGATCCTTAGTTGGGAATGTACCATATAATATGGGTGAAGAACAACTCATAGATGTTTTCAAGACTGTGGGCCAAGTTATTGGGTTTAGGTACCTTTTCATGTCCAGTGTTTGGGGACCATTGGCTCAATGTGATCTGTTGAGACTTGTATTTGACAGAGAAACGGGAAAGCCTCGTGGATATGGTTTCTGCGAGTTTGCCGGTATGTCTGACGTTATTCGCTCGATACAAAGGGTAACGTTGTAAATTCCTGGGGATATCAAATTGCAATCTGATTGTGCGTGAAACGAAATTGGGATACTTCGAACCTCTGCTCATCTGACTTCTCTTGAGTCTCACAGAATCGTGAATTATTCATTGCACCTGGCTGACTCAGATCACGAAACTGCCCTAAGTGCTGTCCGCAATTTGAACAATGTAGATGTCGGCGGACGACCGCTCCGAATTGATTTAGCTGATTCTGACCCGTTTCTCGAAGGAAAAACAACAGTGCGGGGTGAATTGGTGGATGGCGGCGTTCCCGGACCCGCTGAACCTCGACACAGAAGCGGTAATCCCCGTATGCACGAGAGTGATTTCATGTCTCATCTTCCTTCTGGAGTCCATCTTCCCAAAGGAACCACAGCTCTTGACTTCATCACTAATACTCTCGCGAAGATGCCTCCGGCTCAGCTGATGGAAGTTCTGGCACAAATGAAGGTGGGTTTCTGTATTGCCAGATAATCCTAAGATTTCCTACAATGCCTCTGTTCCCTCCAGGCGTTCATCATCACTCACCAAGAACAAGCTCGACAACTTCTAGTCAAGCATCCTCAGTTTGCCTATGCACTTTTTCAGGCACTTGTGTTAAATAATATTGTGGATCCTGCTATCCTCCATAGAATGCTTGAGCAGACAGGAATTCAACCTCCGGGTGGACCTTCTGAGACACCTCCACGTCCGCCGCAACATCTATCTCAGCCAGCATTTGCTCCTTCGCCAGCGCATGTGCCTTTTCAATCACCACTGCCAATGGCTACGATGCCCCCGCCATCGACGTTGCCACCTGCATCAGCAATGTTCCCTCCCACTAATGTATCCTATTATCGACCACCACCTACCGCAGGAGTTCCACTGGCATCTTTACAAGCAGCGCCCTCTCCTCCAGTACCTCAACATGCAACTACTGTGGCAACACCTGCTATTAGCGAAAGTCAAAGGGTTCGTACGCTTTCAGGTATTCATGAAATTCATGCTTATCCTCCTTATTCAAGGCCATGTTAATGCAAGTATTAGCTCTAACACAGGACCAGATCAATGGTCTTCCGGAAAATGAGAGAACGGCCATAATGCAATTGGTAGGTTTATTGTGTTTCAACTTATTGGGCATCTAGTAACCATAATAGCGTTCCCAATTTGGTAGTTTGGGTGTCTAGCTGATTGGGCTTATACGCTCGGAGGCTCAACATCACTCTCACGCATATCTACATCACAACAATTGGGATGGTCAGTTTCTAGTTTTATTTCATACAACACTCCACATGAAGCAACATAGACATCTGGACCTTGTATTTCCGTGCTCGTTTCGAGGAGTATTGCTTCATATCAATTTTTTGTAAAAATCGCAGGACATGGAAGTCTCCGACTTCATCATATCTCTTATCCTGGTGTATTGTGATACTGTTGCCAAATTGGAATATGTTGACTGCCTTATAACAGGATGAAGACAGACCTGATATAAGTCTGTAAATATATTTAAACACAAACTTAATTTCAAATGAAGAGGAAACTCTAGACAGAATTTGAAACAGCACTTCATTTTTGTTATGACTCATTTATTCTTCTCTTCCTTCCAAAAACAATAAGTTCAGAGTGAGACCTTTCAGAAATGGTAATCCATACCGAAATCTGATTGAGCCATTGTCGCTTATACCACCATATCGCACCACCTCTCTCAAGCAAAGCGTGAGCCTTAAGAACTACCTGGCGTACTCCCCACATATCAGTCTGAGCAACGCGCGGATCCAGATTTTGTAAGGCCTCGATATATCGTTCTCGATATGTAGTATTGCGGATCCTCTCGTCTCGTTCGTCCACCCCAGTCGACTTTCCAAATTGGTCCCTGCCCGTCAACTTCCCATCGGGTCCCACTGCACCTACGATCATACCATGTTCGTTGGGAGGAAAGTCGTTAAATTCTCCCTCCCGGTAATATTCAGCGTCTGGGGCAAGACCAAATGTAACAAATCTTTTTATATCTTCAGGAAAGTTAACACCGACAACGAATGGCATTACGTGAACGTCATCCCAGTCAATAAAGGCCTTGATTCGATAAGTTTTTGGGTCAATGAGTATGTTGCGAAAGGCGTAGTCATAGTTGACTAGGCAAGGCTGTCCATATTGAGGATGTTGTTCCACTATACGGAGTGCGCTTTCAGCATATGTACGCACTTGTGATGCAGCTGTCGTAAACGTTGTTATATCACACTCTTCGTCGTCATCGAGATCGAGTGTCTCGCGGTTTACGAGTGAACCTGAATCACATAAACTAAGTTCACTGTGATGTGACCACAGTTGTTGCCAGAGGTCGGAAAGAGATACTGAAGAAGCCACAAATGGTACTGGCAGCAACTCTGATGCCAACATGCGCAGCGGCCGCACCATGTAGCTCCTCGGATCAGAAAGTGCAGAATTGATTGGGAGACCGGGTGCAAAAACAAGATCACCAACTCCGTGCAGTGGATACGGAAGTGGAGCGAGTAAAGCGCTATGATATCTTGCCAATTCATTAAACAAACAGGAACGCTGGTCCTCTGTGATGGACGCCCAACCTCGCCAAGCCTCTGTAACGTGGTCTACATACTCCTGTATGATGAATGGCACGCCAATTGTGTGATCGTGAGTAGCATTCCAGGCAAAGACTTCTGGTGTCGGAATGTTGCGAACATAACGAGCAAAACACATGGTGGCAACGGAGGACTCAATATAGGACTTCTCCGGCGATCTTTTGCGGGGAATCCTTGCAATAACCTTCTTCCCGTCTTGAAATCCAAATTTATACAGGGTATTTAAGTCACCACTGTCTTCAAACCCAATGGTTGGTACTTCAGAAGTAGAGAGGACTTGTGACACCGCATACGCAAGAGCGGTCATATTCACACCAGTTGAGAATAGCTCCAGAGTTCCAGGTCTTATAGTACGAAGGTCTCGCCGCAAGATTTCCCCCTCTGAAGGAACAGCTGTGCATAATTGAAAGTCAGGGAATGGTATGGGATAATGATACTCACAGCCTTCTGCTGTACTCCAATCACTTGGCACAGTATATGGGACTGTAACTGAACAAGTCATATGGGAACGCCGAAGCAAAAGCAGAGGTGAGGATAGAACATGTTTGCAGTCTCTCTGTAATATAAAACGCATTAATGAGTTTTAGGAAGGCCTGTCACATACGTACACCTCGCGACTATTTGATCAGCCACGACTGACCAATGAGCTTCTGATGAGGGAAAGCTACATTACTCACCTACCTCTTTGATTATTTGATTACAAGGTATGTCATCATCTCGACATATATTTGATCTAACATCATATATCATAGAAGTTGTGGCAAGCTGCAGGAAATTGGTTGCAGTAAGCACAGAACAGGCCCAATGTCTCTACAGGGCCTGTATAATCTTGAAGACAAAACCTGGAATGTACAGCTATTCTGGCAGCCTGACAAAGACAAGAAATCTGAGTTTCTCATTGATTCGTTCAATCTCAAGCATGTTGACAGTACAGAGCCCACTGTGAAGCTTTACATACTTAAACAATTACTGGTATACTATTCTGTGAATGTATAATAGAGAATCATTATCTTATTAGAAATGATAGCCCAGGTGCTTTGCATTACAGGCTATTTCTTCCAACATTTCCTTAGTTGAACCTATTGACCTTGCTTGTCTCTATTAATCAAGAATCAAACCATCTCAATCAGTACTGTATCTCATAAGTATATAACCAGTTGCTCAGTCACTGTCACTTGCAGCAGCAGCAACCACTCGCCCTAATTCTTCCAACAAGATTAGGTTGTGATATAATGTTGTGCTCGGTAGGTCATCTGCTGCTCTCTGAGGCGACAGAATTAATATATTCACCATCGTAATTGCGCACAAAACTACGAGTAGTTCCCAACTTGCCATCACACAGATACAGGACAAAATTCCTACTTTGTCACTCGGTATTTCTTGATCTCCTCATCTTCTTGATAGGCTTTCTTCACCTAGAAATGATAGATGAAATCAGCACCCTCAAAGTATACGAGCACTACAACAACTGACCTCGGCAAAGAAAGTATCATCCGTGAGAACCCGTACACCCACTGCGGCGAGAGCAATCGATATTGTTAAACATTGTTTATGTGCCTCAATTGTTGCAGCTTGTTTAGCGAATTCGCGAGTATGGTTACCACCGTCTGGAAAGGTGGGAATGGAGAAACCTGGGTGAAGAGATGGTAATGCTACATGACAGCAGGTGTTAATCAGACAATAACGCGGCGCCGATTTTAGCGAATCGCACCGTAGGTAACGTTTCCCTGCAAAGTTTCAAGTATTAGCATGGATTTCGACCGAGGGTGTGGTCTTACAAAATCTGTGGAAGCGCTCTTTATACCCCATTCATAGTCAATGGAACCATATTTGTTGAGGACGATATTTGCAACTTCGTCACCTAGAGTCGAAAGTTATTAGATGAGAGCCATCAGGAAATGACGCAGTCACACCTAGTGCCTTGTTTTGTCGCAGATCAAACACTTGGCCATAGGGTTGGACATCAACTTGGCATCCTGTAGCCATTCCTGCAGCGCTGGAGCAGATCATTCAATCACAATGAGGACCCAAATCATCTAGTGGTTCGAATCACATACTGGAAGCAGGGTATGACACGGTTGACAGTGTCCTGCATCTCTGAGCGAGTAGGGGCGCGAACGTAAGAACTATTAGTTCATTGAATATTCTGCGTGAGCCATAGGAAAAATTAGATACATGAATCTAGATTTATCTGGGATGACTGGAGGGCGGATCAGATGCCATCGTCATATGACCGAGTGAACCTACTGTTGGTAGCCCAATCTTTTCCTTCAAAGATACCATGAACGCGGTGGGTAGGTTTTAGCTGCTGACGAAGAGCAGAAATGTTGTTGTACCCGAGTACAGCAGCGTCGAGAGCATTTTTGCCTTCCCACGGCGAGAGAGCTGCATGTGCACTGGGTAAAACCACATTAGATGTTTTTCTCTATATTCATTTTTGCAGATGAACAGACGTATGGCCACTATAATCGACAGTAATCCTCTGAAGAGCAAGACAGCTGGTCAGACTGATGGAACCTATGGGACCAGGGGCAGGGTGACACCTTCACCCATGTCAGAAGTGGAACTTATGAACAAAGGAAGTATTACATCAAACAAACATCCATGCCCTCATAGGCACCCTTTTCGAGTAAGATAGCTTTACCATCACCCCCTTCCTCGGCTTGACCGAGAATCTTGAAAAACTATCCAAAACTTTCTTGAGCAAGGACAAACCTGGCGTTCCCAACAGTACAATCTTTCCAGGTATGCTGTATTTCTCTAGCGCTGTACGCAAGCCCAAGGACACGGCGACACCTTGGGGTCAAATGTAAATCACTAATATCTTCATCACGAAGGAGCTTCGTACCCGCCATTCCGATTAAATTATGACCGCAAGCGTGACCAATCCCCTTGAGGGCGTCCATCTAAGTCACAGATTATAATGATATTTCATCATTCATTGTCAAATCATTGAGACTTTCCTCAGAGTTGACTCCAATGACTCTTCCTCCCTGGCCGTATTCAAACGTGGCTTCCCACGCCGTGTCGAGATGGTGATGTTCCTTGACGTTCCATCCATGGTTCTTCATGAACTCAGTATAAGCGTCGTGAGCATAACTACAGATGCGCTGCAATCAATTTCGGACGGCATGGAATCTGCAACCTCATTTACTGTTCTTCAAAGCCGAGTTCTGGATGCCCTATGTCGTTCGAATGCCAAGCCTAGAGTCAGCAGGAGCGATGCGAGAAAACAAGTAGCCACCGACCATGAATATCCAAGCTCAAGGCTCTGAGCTCTTCACTTAGTTCATGAATCCTCTCTTCAATGGTTTGAAGGACTTCAGGTCTGTAAATGTGTTCAAGACAGGGATCCTGAGGTGCTGGCTTGACCTTATCTTCCGGACGCCAGATATTGTTAGTCCAGGTTTGTTGAGCTTCAGAATCGTCGCTGCACGTTGGCATCATTGACAAAGTTTACAGAGAGTGGCTACAGGAAAGTGTGTATGTTGTCGAAAATCCCATTGCAGACATTGTCAAGTGATCCTTTGCTGTGCATCACATGTCACATCATCTCGGAGAAAATCATGAGAAAATCATGGCAGGAACCGCCCTCGGTCAAAGCCACATCCACAGACGCCGAACTCTTCGCCATCCGACTGGCCATAACCAAAACCACAGGGTGCAGAAATATTATTGTTTTCACCGATATCCTCCCGATTGCCAGAAGGGCAATAGACACGACAGTCCACTCGAGGCAAAATCATTCTCTTGCAGTGTCCAGACTCTCGAGATCCCACTTCACGACCCACCCAGAAGACAGCCTCCATTTCTGGGACTACCCCAGTGACGCAAAATGGTTCATACAAGCTACAGTACATGACGGCAGCAAGGGCCCGATACCCGGCTGAGGAAAGCATGCACACATCCTACGACGCCCTGAGCCAGAGGAACAATAAAACACAGCTCGACGATTGGAGAGCGGAATTCTCGAAAGGCGAAACCCGAGGCCACAGCTATCTCATCACAAAGACCAACGAGCGAGATGAGACCCTCCCATCGTATGCGAAGGTCGGGACGTGGCTATCACATGTTGGACACACCATCGCCCCATGCGCTAGAGCCATGAGAGTCATACTTTTCCATGCACCCATCAGCGAGTACAGGGCAACATTCTTCCTCACCGAACCGGTAGCGTGCGGAGAGGGGGACCTAGAGGCAAGACAACACATCCTAACGGCATTCCCCAGATACAAAGACCGTGTGACACTCCTAACACCGTGCATCTCAAGTTCCTCACCTCTGATCCATCGACACTCGCCTTTCTCCTTCATAGGAAACATTCAAATCAGGGCAGGTACAACCCATCCACCCTCAAAGTGCAAAACACCCAGGGAAGACCCGTCGGATGAAATCCTATCTACACTACCAAACGATTGCTCTTCGTCAAAGATCCATTGTGTCTCCCTTTCTTTTTTTCCCTCTTTCTATTATCAATCTGTGTATTTTAGCGAGGTCAAGCCTCAGTAGTCAGCAGGCTACCACGGACTGTGTATGTACACCGCAAATACCCCTTATGGACAAACCAACTGATCCGCCAAGGTTTGTTGCTGCTATATGTCACGGAATTGAGTAACATAAGTGACTGTCCCATCGGACCGCGCCGAGATAAAAATATTACAGAGGAACTTGGTGAATCCTGTCCAAGTTGATTCGGTCTATGAGAATCCCAATTACGTGAATTTCCCAATGAGTTTGCAATCCGTAACGCGGACCGATCGTTTACTGCGCAGTATGTTTGCTCAAAGGGTGAGATGATTCGATGTTTTATAATATCACGCTAAGAAGCAATTGTCGACGAAGTCTTGATGGTTCTGGTGACTGCTGATCGCAACAAAACGGGCATGTACCATCACATACCTCTTTCCTCTTTCGCTGCATTTACTCACACACACTCAATAGATCTAGATTGCATCTAAAAAAGAAATCACATGATGAAGATAAATGCCAAATATGGCGTAGCGTTAATTTCTCCATCTTGCTTCAGAACCATGCCAGAAATACCTGTTGATGCGCAAATCTTTGACCTTGTCTTTCATCCAACCTTTTCCACGGTATACACAGGGCTCCTTACTGGACATGTGGAGGCTTTTGCCTATGACCAACAAGGAAACCACAAAAACACCTTCTCACTCCGCCCATCAAAGAGGTCATGTCGAGGGCTGAGTATCAACGAAGATGGCTCTAAACTATACGCTGCTGGAAAATCGAAAGCCTTGTAGTAAGCCAAGCATTTCACTCAGAGATATCTGAAGCTAACACTCGGGTCAGTATCATAGACACGAGGACTGAACAGATTGAAACTCGAGCAGGTACTCATGAGTCAGTCAGCCTACTGTCAGAATCCAACAGAACCTGACATCATTCGAATATAAAGATCACCCATAAACCGCGTGAAGAATTTGACTTCATGGCTATTGACTACCGGTGATGACGAAGGTGTAATTAAGGTGATGTACTAATTACTACCTCGTGATCTCGAACAGGGTGTCTGACCCATTCATATCTTGTACAACAGTTATGGGATCCACGGCAGAAGGAAGTGATTCGGTCATACACTCATCATTTCGATTATATCAGTGATTTTCTATGGTTGGAGGATAAAAGACAACTAGTAGCCACAAGGTGTGTGCTGATGGGTTTTCTTGCATGATTTATATTTACGACTTTCCCATTTATGACTTGGATCATTTGTATACAGTGCAGATAGGACTCTTTCTGTCATGGATGTTCGCTCTAAAGAGCCGAAGCCATTTGCCCAATCTGAGGATCAAGATGATGAATTGTTATCGCTTGTTGCAATAAAGGGGTGAGTTTTCCATTGCCAAGTACACTATACAAACCCCCTGTTCTTGTAACCGGTATTATCCGCAAGAAAGATCTCCCAGGGACTTGACACGATATTCAGTTTGTTGCAATAGCATTGCTTTCAGGGCAAGGAGATATTCCTATTGTGTTTTCTGACACACCGTTATGTGGACTAGGAGCTAAATAATCTGATCTAGAAACTCCAAGGTCGTTGTGGGGACACAGCTCGGGATGCTATCGGTTTTCAACCGTAATAATGGCTGGGGTGACTGTGTCGATCGTATCCCTGGGTACAGCTGGTTCATAACTTTGATAAATAAAAGAAATTTGACCAGGTGGTTTGACATTAGACACCCTCTATCGGTTGATACACTATGCAATCTGCCGTCAGATCTTCCAGGAATTGATGCCACAAGCACAATCCTGACGGGTTCCTCTGATGGGTATGTTCGCGCAGTCCAATTATTGCCTACGAAAATGCTGGGAGTTGTCGCTGATCATAGAGATTGGCCTGTGGAGAGAATCGCTGTGGGAAGTGGAATAAGTACACTAACTCTCGATCCAGAAGAGGCGGGTGATGACGACGAAGAGTGGCATGGGATTGGAATGCAGGAGGGGAGGATAACTGTGGACGATCTCGACAACAGTGATGATAATTGCCCCGCTCCAGGTGGACGTTGGTGGGTTGGAAGTGTGGGTCAAGAAGATGGACTCACATTGAGCGACTTGGTAGCCTTTCTCTATGGCAGTGAAAGGCCAAGTTCCATGGATGCTGATACCAGCAGTGATGTCGACAATAGTTTAGTGTACCACAAAACACACGCAACCGGGATCAATGTGAACGCTGAAGAAGGTTTGAACGACTGCCGGAGGTCGGAAACTGTTCAATTTCCTACTCGCCGGAAGCGGAAGCAGGAGGGTCATCTGGAAAGAAAAAAGAAAAAAGCTGTGGTAGTTGAGGACCCATCATTCTTCGGAGACTTATAATGGCTGTCAATTGACAGATCTATTAACTTCCAGTTCAGCCGTTGATTTCTTGTATTGTCAATCCATTACTATCGTCAATCTTCACCACGAGAAGTTATCTCCCTCCACGCATTAGTTTCGGCTCACAGACTAGCTGATATACTGTCAAGCCCTCATAACTTTTCATACCCTGATTCATTCAATTAGACAATGTTACCTTACAATATCTAATTACCCGAGGAGTCGGCCCGCATAAAATCTATTCCCTCGCACACTTAGACCTGACTGGGCAGTACTTCAGGCGCGCTAAGGTGAGCCTGTAAGGAACTGATCGGCGGTGTTAGTGGGTACAACCAGGTGTACAGTTGTTCCGGGGTTTTGTCAACCGTGTGGAACGTAGTTCGCGAACCATGAACCACCTTATACTGAGCAGGCCGGCCTGCTCTGCAAGCTGAGCCAATATGAGAAAGGGGTGGGAAACATTAATCTATAGATAGAGATAGAGAGTACGTATTCTTCATGACTTAGAATTGCTTAAGCTCTCTTTCTCGATTCTCAATCAGTGGTTTGAAGCTTCAGTTTTAGTTATAGCGATCCAATAATTGGAAACTGCCGGCCTGGCACGTGCCATACAAACTTACAATGTATTGGCGCCCGGATATTAAGTGATTTGGCCACTCCAACTGGACCTTTTTGATAACACACCTATATTGACAAAGGACACTTCAATATGTTTCTTATTTCGAGGAATCTCATGAGGGCTCAGAATCGAATCACCTTGACTCGTGCTATCTCTGTCCGAGCCTCAAACATTCTTTCCCAATTGGGACTCAACTCCGACGGTGAGATTCATGGCGTATACGACGGCCGATGGCATGGTTCTGGAGAGGTTGTGGTTTCTACGTGCCCTACTACAGGGGAAGAGCTTGCCCGCATCAGAACGGCCTCTGTACTAGAGCTGTCTGAACTGCTAGAACGAGCACGGGATGCATACCATATCTTCCGAAGTCAGTGTTCAGCAAGATAAATTTGATTAGCGCTTTCCTGCACCATAGATGTTCCTGCGCCTAAACGCGGCGAAGTAGTGAGGCAAATTCGCGAAGCCCTCGCTGCCAAGGTGAGGTTCAACGACGACCGTGCCATCTCAAACTCAAGTTATAAAAGAGGGGAGCCCTTGGAGCTCTTGTTACACTAGAAATGGGAAAAATCAGGACAGAAGGTGTTGGAGAAGTTCAGGAATTTATTGACATCGTAAGTGACACCCCGCTCTGTCAGGATGTCGTGGCGATGTCTAGTAGTGTGATTATGCAATCGGCTTATCCAGAATGATGAACGGGAGGGTCATCGCATCGGAAAGACCAGAACATTCTATTCTAGAAGGTATGAAAGAGCATCCCGGGACCGACGAACCCTTTTTTTAATGTCTCGGATTGGCCAGTTCCTAACCCCTTAGGCATTGTTGCCGTGCTTTCAGCATTCAATTTCCCCATCGCAGTTTATGGCTGGTGTGTTTCCTCCTTATTTTCTTGGTCGCTGCTAACACAGTTTTATAGGAACTTGGCTCTTTCCATGGCAGCAGGAAATGCAACGATCTGGAAACCATCTCCAACAACACCTTTATGCTCTATTGCAGTGACACAAATAATTTCTGGTATTCTGGAGGCTAACGGGCTTCCAGGTGCTGTTGCTTGCCTGGTGACCGGTGGACAAGAAATTGGCGAAGCTTTGGTGAACAATCCTGGTATCGAACTTGGTAGGTTCTTAGAGGTTCTCGAGCAAATATGGGCCAATGGTTTTGAATAGTATCTTTTACTGGGAGTGAGCGTGTTGGCCGAATTGTCGGCCAAGCTGTGATGTCACGCTTTGGGAAAACGATCCTAGAACTTGGTGGCAATAATGGTGTGTTTGATTTGACTCTTATGATGAGCTTGATTGACATGGTCATGCTAGCATCAATAGTAATGCCTGATGCAAATTTGTCCCTAGCCATTCCGGCAGTCGGTTTTGGTGCCATAGGTACCGCTGGTCAAAGGTGTACGTCCACGCGGCGATTATACCTCCACCGTTCTATTGCTTCTGAATTCTTGGAGCGTCTTCAGAAGTTCTATCAGTCTGTCAAGCCCGGTGATCCACTAGATCAGAAGACCTTACTCGGACCTCTGCACACTCGTGCCGCATGCGAAACATATAGCGACACGATCAAGCATCTCAAAAAAGTCGGTTCAGAGATATTGGTTGGTGGCAAGCAGTTCGATCATGTGCCCTTCGATGTTGGCAATTTTGTCGAGCCTACCATATCTGTCCTTAAATCGATCGATGTATCTGATAGCATATGGACAACTGAAGTCTTTGCTCCTATTCTGAATGTTGGCATCTTCGACGAACTTGATCAGGCAATCGAATGGAATAATGCTGTTCCCCAGGTGAGCTCCATCCCTGCATTGTCACTATCACTCTATCATCTTTGAAAAAGGGTTTATCGAGCAGTTTGTGGACCCGTGACATTAGGAATGTCGGCAAATGGATAGGTCCAGGAGGTTCTGACACTGGTCTTGTGAATGTATGTAGACGCTCCTTAGTTCTTTTGCTACCAGTGTCAAATATGGCACACTATAGGTGAACGTGGGTACAAGTGGTGCCGAAATAGGAGCCGCTTTTGGTGGTAACAAGGTCTGTACAAGCTCTTTTTGCTCTACCATTGACTCATATGGTTTGATGAACAGAGCACTGGATGGTAAATTTCCCTCATATAATCAAGCAACCCTTGTTAATCCTCAAATTGTAGGGGACGTGAATCAGGAGGTGATGCTTGGAAGCAATATGTCCGTTGGAGTGCCTGCACACGTATGTTTTTGTATAATCTACGATGTTGAGCTCACACTGTCACTTCCCTGTAGTCAATTTCTCAGACCAAGCACCACTGGCACAGGGGGTTGAGTTCTCTACATAGATGCCTGGTGATGCTATGTCCGAAATACAGATAAATTCAATGACCTATTCCTTCACAGTGCATTGATGTAAAGGGCTGCACAATCACATCGAAAGTCATAAACTGACCCGGTTCACACGGATGCATCAAACTTCGGGGCCTGCCTGACAGCTTATTGAATTGGGACATCACACTTCAATCTTAATCTCAGATCTGATAAGGACCCAGCTGGTTCATTCCATGTCGCCTGGAAAATTTTCGACTCTTCAATTATTCGGCAAGTTTTTGACAGTGTGATTGTTTTGTCATCGTCCACCCTTACATTGAAACTGCGGCTTCCTCCATCAGTTTAAGCGAATGGGAAAAAGATCATAGTGGGTCCAAATGGGGGTATGCCCGTGTGGGTTTTGTGGCTTTCTATAATGGAGTGTGGACTGGGGCTACTGTGCTTCAGTTGTATTCTACTTGTGCGTCACTAGTGCAACTCCGCTAAGCCCACTATATATCGCCGATCCAACCATTTATTGACGGGCCTGCGTATTCTTTCTATCTTTACTTGTTCTTGACCTTGTTGACCTTGTCTTCATCTTTCATCTCAACATGTCGACTCCTGATGACCTGCCCTGGCCAGAACTAGGGAATGTTTCTCGTGGCGCTACTCGAGGCAATCAGGGCCAGAAGGGAGTTATAGGGCCTCCTGACCGAGATGGGCGTTGTACCCTTCAGCTTCGTGTGCAACCTGGTGTACTCGCTGTACGGCTCAATCGATTAGCCTCAGAATGGTATCACGTTCTGGATAATGAAGTTAATCGAGCGCTCAAGCTTACAAAAACATATTGGAGGAAAGCAAGGAGACGGCAGGATTACGATGCCAGAGCGGATCAAGACCACATGGAATTGCACGAGTGGCTGCAGCAGCTCAAGGACAAGACGATGTCCTATTTGGAGTTGTTGATGCAGAAAGGGGATATTCAAGGCCCGCCATACACCATGCCGGACAACATCGAGCTAACCTTCCTTCGTAAATTCATCGAACGACAGGCTGCCGGTATACCTCACAATCCCAGGCTTCGGGCAGCTATTCAAGATGGGACTTACTATGCTCATGTGGATCACTCTGCTGAATCTCTTACACCTGAACCCTCTGAACAATGCTTTCTGGACTCAAGAAGTCGTAAGTCTTGTTAATGTTAATACCACTGATCTCATCGTATGTAGATCGTGTGTTTGATAATTCCTTGCTTGACCTTGACTCACGGACATCGCTATCCCCATCTTTGATGAACTCAGAGGTTTTACTCCAGGAGGCCGTGTCGTCAAGTAAATCTTGAATCTCTGAAAGCCATTTCTTTATCTGATTTGTCTTAGAGCAAGCACTACAGGTTGCACGAATGACGTTGATTCGGGCACAAAAAGAAACTCAAGACGCTTTCATGCGCTACACCGCTTGTCTAGATGTTGAGAGGCAAACAAGACAAGCAGTCACAACTGCTGAAAAGCGCCGCGATGATATCAGTATGTGTTACTGAAATCTACTTTGCACCTTTGGTAAATGAATGATGAAAGTGGGCGTCCTCTTAGCAAGGAGTCAACCCTCTGCAGGAGGTTTGTCTGAGGGCCTTTCCTTGCGGTACCTGACATCCTCAATGTCTTTCCTCTACTGCAGATTTCACAAAAGACTCTCGATCCAGAAACTCTCCCCTCTCTAAGGATGAACAAGGAAGCCCCTCGCGGTATCACGCAGAAGTAAGCATCTTTCACATGAATTAGATTTCCGACATCATCTTCCTAGTTCCAAGACAACCGATCTCACTTCATTGATACACGCGGACAACCTAAATCTATGGATCCATGGCCAGAACAAGATACAACTCAGGGAATGTATCCCACCAGTGATGTGACAAACCATATCGAGGTGCGGGGGAGTATTTTTTTGGTCATCTATTGTGATTGTGACGTCCTCCCTGTTCGTAGGATCCATCTGGCCGATCTAGAAAAAGAAGTTGGGATCCCCCCGCTCAAATTCCAGGTAACGTTGCCTCATTTTATCTTAAGATCATCACTGATCAAAAGCTCACAACAGACGGCCAATATGCATGCGAGGTAATGTGGAACATGTCAAACAGTCACTTTCTCTTCTTCACGAGCAGAACAGGACCTTTCATCTTTACCTTCGCGCAAGCGGTTACATCCCTTAATACCTGGATTTGATGTTATGAGTAATCCAGGCCTGCAACCACCCAACATGACATTCTCATCCTGATTTGTGTAGACCTTCTCCATTCGCATTCTAACAGGTTTAGACGATCATCAGGGATGAATATTAATTTCGACAAATTTCAAGCATCACCAATACATGTATTCTATTTGGCGATTACTGACCATCGATGGCATACCCCTTGTATTATAGAAGTTTTTGTGAATGCTGATCTCAACTTCGGCGCTGGCCTCTGGCCTGTTGAATCAGTTTTACTGCTAGGGTTGGACAATGAAGATTACGCACTGTGTTATGATACAGAATTGGGTCCGAAAGAATCTTAGCCAGCACTTCCAGAGAGTGTTCTGTATCAAGTTTCAGCTATGACTGACTGCATATGTATATACTTTCCAAGAATTGCCATGAAGTATATCACTCGTACTTTTCGAAGATAGAAATTCATGGAAAAGCGAAATTACAGGTACAAATGACAGGGTTGGCCTGGAAATCTCGTCTGCCATCACTGTCATGGAGCAGACAAACGTGCCACTCGGTTACCTAATCGCAGCACATATGGGTCTGAGCCTGGACCTGGAAAAAAGTACTCTCAGACTGGCTGCCTCCTGTCACCACTCTCCCCAACTCCCGACCTCCTGTTTTCTGGTTCCTGCAAATACTGTACCTGCCATGGGTATGGAGGCTAATTCTACGCTAATTCTACATGAATGAGGTGGCACTTCCTCTACCTCAAGACGAGATAAAAACAAGATTCCTGACTAGATTGTGCGCACAGGTCAATTCGGGTGCGGTCTTTGCAATCTGACTGACATATTCCCAGAGGACACACCAGAGGAGGACCATGAGAAAGGCTTACCTCCAGAAAATACTTATTCATGCTCATGTCCATTTTCGGTCGAGTCTAGCCGCCTATACCTCTCTTTCATTGGCTATGATTTCCTATACTTTGAATTCAAATTTTGTTTCTTGACTGGAATACTTTTGAATATGAAACCGAGTATTTCTTAGCTTTGGAATTGATATGAGTGGCACGGCCTGCCATCGTGTGATGAATTGTTGAATTCAAAAAAATTGATATAAGTTAACAATTTTGTACCTTTCGATCATTCCCCAATACCACCATCGGCCTGCTATAAGTCCTTTAAACATCTCGATTTGGTGTAGTGTAGATTCAGATTCTCCACATTTTAGCGTAGAATACAAAAATATCAATCATTTGTGCCTGGTAGCATCACACGCTGCCTAACATCTATTTTTCCCTCATGATTGCGCTTCTCCTTGCACGCAGTTCAGACCCTCACAATGTAGCTGTCCCCTGCCTCAAGATGTGGACAGAGTGCTTCTCATTCATCACGTATGAGTATATGGTTATTTGTGGTATGGCTCATCATCTCACGTGTCTGCAACGAGGTAGTGATAGCCGACAGTGATGATTTCTCGAGAGTATGAAAGGTCTCCAAATCTTTTGCCATTACCTCCTGAAACTTTTATTATGACTACACATGTGCTAACCATTAGTAATTGGATGGTAGTGCGGAAGTAGGCGTTTACAAGGCTATTGCACTCAAATGTCTGACATGTTATATTCACGAAGATGCTCAAGAAAAACAGCAAATGAAGTGCTGGAAAGGAATCGAGCATATAATAAGTCTGGGATGATCCTCGCGGTTTCAACTCGCATTCCCGGGATCCACCACCGCCTTCGAGCTACATCTTAATCCGCGTGCACTACACGTGTATCATTATTGAGGACGTTTATACCGAATTCCGACAACTTTTTCCAATGCCTCCAAATACCTTCCCTCTCCTCGAAGTTTCATATGCTTCAATTAGATTGCATTCGTCCAAATATTCATCCAGATCCTCTTTGGAGAGGCAGTAAGTTCATTTGATGTATATTTCAGGTTTTGCAGGCTAGACATGTGTCCCTTGGACACAATAATAGAGATAATTTGCCGCCAGTACATTCAAGGCTATTGCAATTACGGGAATAGGTGCAAATACGACCACCCATCAGCTGGAGATCCCCAATGGCTCCAACCACCTCCGCTGTACCCGCAGGGCGAATTTGGGGAGGAGATCTGGATATCTTCTACAGAAGGGAGATATTTCGAGGGACAGAACAGTAATGTCTCTCGTTTCGAATATCCATATCCGATGTCAAGCCGACCGCTAGGAAATGCATTTTCACATACTACCAAGCTTCAGCAAATTGCTCCGTATGATTACATAGATCCAAAAAAGATACGCTCAATAATTGCTTGGAAAACGACGCCCTGTAAACATTTCGTGAAAAATAATGGCTGGTGTCCACTTGGGGATGCGTGTAACTTGTACGTACTACGATGTGTGCATACTCATGGATTGGGTAGTCTAATACCAATAGCAGCATTCACGATTGGCAACTGGTCTACAGTACTATGTGGAATCAAGAAATTATCAAGAGAACTGCCGAGTCATCCTCCGGACCTGGCGGAAACCACAAAGCTACCTCACATTGCTGGGCACATGTACAGGGGTTTTGTGGTGCACGAAACTGTCCACATTTCCACCCTGCAGATATTCAACCCTGTAAGTTCTATTACGCCCGCGAGAGGTTGTGTTCATCAGCTTTGCCGAAGACATCAAATATACGCCGTGTCCGGCTTGGGTCCTCTGCGATCGACGGAGTACTTGTCCGTTTAAACATTATGATGCTTTACCATCACAGTCTCAAGAGGCTACTCCATCAGCTCTGTCCATCTTCTACCCTTCTCTACCACACCCTCCAGCCCCTGTCGCGTACGCCCAGCCCGGTATCACAGCTCTCAACCCTAATCCTGTCGAGGTGAACGGCACAACATACTTCCCACTCCCACATGAAGCTTCCCTAACGGACCCAAACCATGATTACTTGCAAAGTGGTCCGATCGCCGTTCCCATTGCCATTCCTCCCTCGTCATATTCCCTTCCCGGCACAATGATCCTCACTTCCTTGTCACCACCCGCCATCCACCATTGCACTCACCAGTTTTGTGTAGAGTCACCATTTCTTGAACAGGCATGTGCGAACGAGCCGTCACCTCCTTCATCACCTCCTGGTGCGCACGCACAAAATATGCATTCGGTGCTGACTGAGGATACAAAGTCGCATCATCATCATGTAGAGCCTACGTTCGCTAGTAACGGAATCAAGTCAGAACTAAAGCCGCCTAATATTCCCTTACACCAGATTGCCCAGTGCAAAGCTGAGGTAGAGCCTGCAAGTTACCAAGATCCCGTCAAAGCAGATGCAGGTGAACATCACCGTGAACATCACCCACATAAGAGGAGATTGCAGTGTCACGCACGACGAATAAGCATCAACGTCAAGACTGGGGAAGTAGTTGAGCGCACGCCGGAGGGTCGATATGGCGTTTATGAACTGTGACATTGACATGGATGATTGGAAATTGATCCTTAATTAGGAGACGGGGGGGAATTTACATGATCGTGTATTCCTGGTGGATCAAAGATCACTATCTGTGCTACTTGTGATATGTCTTGTTGTATGAAACTTTGTCCGATCTGTTGCCGAAATTTCGAAGTTTAATGGAGTGGCCAAAAGGTGATATCGTGGTAGGCACTGCGTGAGATGAAAATAGGGCCCCAATACGATCCCAGGTGATTTAATACGGATACAACGTCGTCCAAAAACAGATAAGCCTATCCATACATGGATCAGTCACAGATGAAGTATCGCATTGCGACCCAGTCAAAAGCTCAGGGAAAAACGCGAGACAAAAAACTGAATGCTACGGGATAAGAAGATCCGAATGAACTTTGTTACTCTGATAGGTAATTTGAGCGAGCTTGTGTATCGTACATGGCATTTCTCAGATTTTTCTAGTAGTTGATACTGCTCTGGATTTTCATGTAATGGGACAATCATTGTGTCGAAGTTGTACTGAACTGTTTTTGACGTCATATGTTGATCATGTTTGTATCCAATCATGTTGGAGCCCAGTTCCGTTTTGCAGACTGCAGGTAAGTTTATTTCATATGTATCCGGAATATAGCTTTACGAACACCAGTACTTGGAGATAGGAGGGAAATTGTCGGAATAGCAACATTCTACTGGATCAATTTGAGAATGCGAACGGGCCTGGATAGGAAATCAGAAGCAGTTCATCTGTGGTGTGTTATTGCTGAAATAGAATCTTGAATCACTATCCTGCGACAGGTAAATGATCAATCTTATCTTGTACAGTGTTCTTTGAAGATGGAAATCATGAGGTTCATCGAAACCTGGGCGGTCCATACACCTGATGTGCTTTTTCAAAGAGAATCTAGTCTTCTTAGATGGGCCAGATGTGATTAAGTTCTTCACCCCATTACTTGGCCTCATCTGAAGCACAGATTGAGGCCTGTCAAAGAGAGGAACCCCCATTTGAGGCTGTTTGTGTTGAAATACGATCGGGGGAGGGTGTAAATACAAACTAAGTATTCCTACTTATGTACCTACTTAGAACAATAAGGATCTAAAACAAAAAGAATCACATGCATCGCGCAGGCTCGCATGAGATCCAAATTCCAACAGTTTGATGGTTGTTCATTTTATTCTCGTTCTGCTGTCAACGTCACTCCACCCCTCTTCCTCTTTCCACAAGCCTCCATAGGAATGATGTAGGGCCACTTTCTTCCTCGCGTGGTCCGATGTTACCTCCGAAATCCAAGTCATGATTCTTCCCCCACCCTCGGCCTTACAGAGGAGGAGGAACAAAATAACTCTGAGAAACCATGTTCAAATCGTCAAAAGCTCCACTGAATAATCTTAGATCTCATCAATCATAATATTGGTGTGCCATTTGTCCAGTATGAAGGTGACGCATCCAAATTGCAATGCCTATCGAGAAAAAAGAAGGAGAAGAAAAGGATACCCTAAGCGGAAACTCTTGAGTCGAGAGCCTGACAAAGGATTCAGAAAAGATGATGGGTTGCTTTATATCTAAATATCATACGTACACGCGCGCTGGCAAGGCTTCCCCCATATTAGATACAACGTATTACAAAAGGGGGTATACTGTTGTGGGAGGGGATACATTGGCAAAAGCTTGCACCATTTTAAAAAATAAAAACAAAACAAATCTTCTCTAGACGCAGATGGCTGAGCATTGTCATTCGTACAAAAGGGGTCAGAATAAAATAAAAATAAAAATTCAACACCAGAACTTATCGTCGTCTCGACAAATTGATGTGGCACCGGCATTTTGAAAATCATCAATTAAAGAGAATTAAAATCCTTCAGATGATAATATCGAGGTGCAGTTATCAGTCCACCCTTCTCCCTTTGACCTCGAATAATAAAAAATAATGCATAAGAGTATGAGGCACCCTTTTTTTGCAAATACATTTATAATAGAGGATCAACAAGTACCTCAATACACATGAACAGGCAAGACTGATCTACCTAAGATTCAACACAAACCACACAGCTCGAATCTCAAACTTCTTTTTTTAGTCAATGCCAAACTATACATGCATAAGAATACCCGAAATATATATTTTCTTAAATCCCAGAACAAAGGGAGAGCCAGACTCATTAGCCATACGTTCACTTCAGCATAATACGATCATTAGAGAAAAAAATTGCAGGAAAGAACAGAAACAAAGAAAAAGCAATTCATGTGAATCATGATGGTATTGAACATGAATGGAAACACAGAGAGAAAAAGAGAGGGTGTGTGTGCGTAGGTGCATATGTAAGAATATGTAGAGCTCATCAAACAGACAATAAAAAAAAAGAGAAAATAACCTCGACGAAAAAAAGTTGTCGCTCATCACTACTAGTTCAGGAACCCACGACACTTGACAGAACCACACAAACAAGGAATCTTGTCTTGCTCAAACGGGAAATGATAATCTTCAAAAAAAAAAATCAAGTCAGTCTCAAACCTTCACCTACACCAAAACCGTAATAAAAAAAAAACATACCATACGTAATCTCATCACCCAATTCAATATCTTGTTTCGCATAAATCACAATCTTCTTCTCCCCATTAATCGTAATAATCTTGGCCGTACAATTCGGATCACACGAGTGATTGATCAACCGTCTAATCATCCATCAAAAAATAATCAGATCCTATATCACACACAAAAAAAAACTCATTCCAACTCACCCAAGATTCCCCTTCTTAGTCGCATCCACCACCAAATCCTCATCAATCCTAAACAAATAACTACTTCCTATCCCCTGCCTCTCATACGCCTTTTCTCTCTTATCCGCCACAGCTGCCCTAATCACCTCCCCCACATACTCAATCACCATCTCCCCCCTCGACACCCTCTCCATCGCATACAACCCCCAATCATGAATCGGACTCTTCGCAAACCTCAAATGCTTCTTCCTCGTCTGCAACTGGTTAAACTTGAACATCAAATCATGCGCACTCGCCATCTCCCCCTTGGACAATAAAATCGCATGTTGAAGTTCTTTCATCTCCTCTAACCCTTGCGCACGTCGACGAGCCGTCGCACGATTCGATCTTGAAGATGAAATTTGTCCCTGTCGCTGTCGAGATGGAAAATCTTCCACAACAGGCGTACTGGCATTCGTCGCTCTCGTCGTCTGTTGATACTGAGCCACATATTCCGCCTTTTCAGCGTGTGTAATCTTGTAATACCCTTCCGTCCGAGCAGACCCTGTATCATGTGTCCTAAACTTGGCATGCCGTAGCGTATCCATATTCTCCTCATGTGGAGTCACCAACAATGAGGTAGAAATACCATCCTCGTCCTCTTCCTCGTCCTCGTCCTCCAAGGGGGAATGAGACGAGGAAGGTGAAGATCGCGACGACGACGGTGAAGGCTTATACCCAGACAACACCAACTTTGCATAATACAAATCTTCATCATCCTCACATAACCCAGACTTCATAGGATCAGGTGGAGGTGGCGTAGGAGGTGGCGTCACAACACGAGGTTTACTGCGTTTTGTCTGTTTACGGGGTACAGGGGAAGGCGATCGAGACTCAGAGGGCGTAACAGGAATTTGCACTTGCTCCTCTTCCATGACCATCATCATCACCTTTCTTGGTCTCCTCTTCGCTCCCTTGTTCGATTTCAACCCTTTATCCAGCTTCAACTTCTTCCTCAATGGCTGTTCGCCCTCTTCTACTTCCCTTGACATGGACCGTTTATGCCGGTGATGGTGATGGTGATGATAATGATGCACAACATCACCCGTCATTTCCGCCAACTTGATCACATCTCCTGGATCCTCTTCCTCTGACTCAATTTCCTCATCTTCCACAATCTTCTTAGAACGCTTGACCACGATAGAAGGTCGTCGTTGTCGCGAAACAGTTCTCCGTTTTTTCTTCGGTGGTCGCTCGACCACAACTTCCTCTTCCTCCTCCTCTTCCTCCTCCTCTTCTGCTTCCTCCTCTTCCTCCTCTTCCTCCCGTTTCCCCACTTCACATTCACCCTTCACCTCCCGCTCACTTCCAACAACCATCTCAGGCAAATCAACAACCTGCCTCTGCTTCTTAAACGACAACCCTTTCAGGAAACCAGCGCTGACACCACCAGCATTCGCCCTCGCTTCCATATTCTTCCTTTTCATCTCCACCACCAACCTCATAAGTTCAGGTCCAACCACCTTTTCCAAAACATCCTTCTCCAATCCCATTCGTAATTCGCGTCCTATCCGAATTCGCGCTTGTTCGATCCATTGTTCAGGATTCGATTGAGAAGAAGCGGTTGTCGTCGTTGTCAAAGTCGCCGTCGCCGTTGTTGATGATAAAGTGGTTGTCGTTCCTGTCGTCGTTGAACCATGATGTCCTGTTTTCGGAATCGATTTTACTGCAGGATGAACCGTTAATGAAACCGACTGATAAGCTAATGGTTTGTTTTGAATCGAAACAACACGTTGAGCGCGTCGTGCTGAACCGGGATTGTTAAACGTAACATAGAGACCTGTATGATCTCTTAAAACCTACCACCACCACCACCACCACCACCACCACCACCACACACAAAAAAAACCACCAAGATCAAAAGAAAAACGAAAAAGAAGAAAAAAAAGTCGACATCAACATCATTCAAAAACCATGAGAAAAAAACAAGGATCTTTTACCTGGTCAGGATAAAACCCTTCAAAATAATCATAGACTTCTTCATCCCTCACATTCCCTACCAGATTCGCGCTAAATCCACCACCTCCTTCTTTTGCAATCTTCACATAATCGAATCCATTCTCGAATAATCTCTTCAACGTCTCATTCCTCTGGTCTTCTTTCTCCTGTTCAATTTCATAGCTCGTTTTCTTTATTCCTCCTCTACCACCAAAAACGCGATCGTAATGATAGTCTCGGTCTCTATCACGGTCCCTCTCTCTCTCCCTGTCTCTGTCTCTGTCCCTGTGACTGTCTCTGTCCCTGTCCCTGTCTCTATCCCAGTTCCGATCGCGTTCTCGTTCCCTCTCCCTATCGCGCCATGTATACGAAGAATACGACGAATACGGTGAAGGCGACCTTGAAGAGTCATTATAAGGCGAAGGCTGATAGTGATCACCCCTCCTTGAGATATAGCTATTTCCACCATAACCATATCTTTCTCTTTCTCTTCGACCTCGATCACGTTCTCTATCTCTCTCCCTATCCCTCTCCCTCTCCCTCTCCTTCTCCCTCTCCCTTTCCCTTTCCTTTTCCCTTTCCCTTTCCCTTTCCCTCTCCCTCTCTCGTTCATAATCACCAGAACCAGGTGTCATTCCATCAACCATAGGAACAACTCTAGGCTCCCCACCACCCACACTCAAACTCGACCTAGCCTTATACCCACCCGACGTCACATTCGATATCCTACTCGCTTTGATGATCGCATTTTGATGTGTCGAAAGAGAATCAACGAGAGGAGCGGACGGTCGTTGAGGAAGACCGGGTGGAAGCTTCAATGTCGGTGTCGTTGAATTTGGTGTGGTGACAGGACCAGGAGCAGCCGTCGTGATGTTAGTTATAGCCGTGGTCATAGCAGAGGCGGCGGTGGTAGTGGATGAAGGATGGACAGACGGAGAAACAACGGAACTAACACTCGTATTCCCCGACGACGAACTACAATTAGTATTCGTAACAACAACAGTGGACTCCGAAGGAACAGCTCGTGTCGGGCTCTGGATTTCCATTGTTGTCGCCGTTGAGGGTGATGCTAGATTCGGTGGAGGATTTAATATCCTTCTACTGGCATCCATAGCCCCCGATACTGGTGTCGACGTTGCTATCGTTAGTGGTGTTGGAATATTAGAAGTAGATGCTCCGGGCGCCGTTGCAACTTTCTTCTGTTGTGTAGCTGTCATAGGCATAACCACACGTGCATTCGCGATGGTCAAGGATTCCCTCTTCTTCTTATCTCTCTTCTTTCTCTCTTCCATTTCTCGCATCAAAGCGGTCAGAATCAGTCCTTCGTCATCATATACAACTTTGATCACCTCATCTTCTTCTCCTGCCGCTCCTCCTATGTCAGCTTCTCCGGCACTACTACCAGCCCCACTCTTCATAGTGAGAGCAACAGAAGGAATGATGACGCCTGGTAAACCACCCTTTCTCCCGTTCTCTTTTTCGAGGCACCTCTTTGCTTCTTCATGAGTATGGTATTTGATGAAAACGAGTCCCAACGCGGAGCCGTTTTCTTTGTCGATTTGGGGTTCAAAGGAGACGATAGGGCCATAATTGGAATAATGACGACGGATAGCAGAGTTGGGAGTGAGCGGAGGAATGTTGAGTATGAGAATTGAAGTTGGTGGCGGTGGGCCTCGAGAGTTGTGGTCAAACTAAAATAGATCGGTTGAAAAAAAAAATAGTGGTAGCCGTTATGATGACGTACCTCATAACGGACGTCGATGAATTCTTTTTTTGAAGCTTTTGATAGACGTGTTTGGATGAGTTGCATGAGCTGGGTTTGATTCAGGGTGGCTGAAGGACCTCGTGAACCCCGAACGCCGTGCTCTTCCTTGTTGATGACGGCATCCAAGTTTCTGGGATCCCTGATGTGACCGACCTCATCTTCCCTGATCGTCTTGACTTGATCTGCGTCTTTGCCGGTGATGCCGGAGAGAATACTGGACGTGCCAATAAGGACGACACGGTCGGTCCAGGTGTGGCCCTGATACCTAACAAAGCCTTCTTTCTTGTCACCAGCGAGCTTAAGTACTCTTTCTTTGTATTGACCATCAGGATGCTTTTTAGCGTGCTCGATGAGGCTTTTGAAGTAATTTGCTCTTTGCCATGAAGAGGAGGATGAAGGGTGGTGTGAAGAAGAGTAAGGCAGACATTCCACAGTGCCGTCCCACAGGAGCCTGTAGTCCTTGTAATTGGAAGGATACTCTGACCGAGGTGGTGGCCATGAAGGTAAGGGTGGGAGGGAGTATAATTTTGGTTGAGGGGGTGAGGGTGGGGATGGTTGTAAATCTACCTTGGGAGGAGGGGGCGGTTGTAAATTTACCTTGGGAGGTGGTGGCTTTAAATCTACCTTGGGAGGTGGTGGTGGCTTTAAATTTACCTCGGGAGGAGGCTGTAAATCTACCTTGGGAGGAGGGGGTGGTTGTAAATCTACTTTAGTCTGCGGTGGGGGAGGTTTTAGATGTACTTTGAGAGTCTGCGGTGGCGGAGGGTGCAAATCTACTTTAAAACTCAATGGTGGTGGAGGGGGTGGGTGTAAATCTACTTTGAACCCCGGTGGAGATGACATGGATATTGACGTGTCAAAGGCGACTGCAAGAGACTCTGAGATTTTCTTCCATGGCCCGTGCGGCTCCTGGGGAGGGGGTGGCGGCGGAGGAGGAGGGTCGGAGTCGGGCGGCGGGGGCTGTTTTGGGAGGAGAGAGATGGATATCCTTGGAGGTTGTGGAGGAGGATCTGGGGGCTGCCGTGGGCGGAGACTGCGGGGGGCGGTGGGGACGGCAGGAGGCCGGGGTTGGCGCTGGTCGAGGGCATTGACTCGCAGGGCCCGGGGCCCCGTCGGAGGAGCCTTGCCCGACATCACAACAACCTCCACCACCCACGACCACCTCTTCATCACCCTCACAAACAATCATCGACAAACACCGCACAACACCCTATTTTTATTTATTTATTAACTCAAGGCACAGGTTAACTAATACTAAAAGCCAGGCTCTGTACCACGAGAAGAGGAAGGGAAGCAGGGGACTGTGAGGACATGTGTTTCGCTCGGGAGAACTTGGCTGGCTCAGGGCACATGTGGGGTGGTCGTTGTGGGTTGGGAAGGCAAAGCAGATGAGGAATTTGATCAAGTTGCCTACGCATGGAGTCTTGGACAGGATGTGACATCCAGTTTCGATATCTGATTGACCACATGGACGTGCAGATGTTTCCTGAGGGAAAGGCCTCACTCTATACTCGCCTATTGGGGCATGGTTGAAGATCACTCTTGTACATAAAGAGATGGAGTGGCCTGGGTAGGACATCCACGTGCCTCCCTTAGCGTATGTTGGAATAGCTTCCGTTCATGGCGAGGAAATTTCTTCCTCAGGTTTCGCCTCTGAATAATTCCGCTATCCATTCCTCCAGGTATGTTCCTCTGGCTCAGAGTGTCGAGCGATGCGCGCGTTTGTTCTGCCACCGGGTATTGGGTTCTGACTGCGTCGTCATGTACACTTGCTTGTATAAAAGTCTCAACACTGCTATGGAGTGCTTTTGTCCTGAGTAAATGGACATGTCTGTGGCTCTCTTAGCTGCTTGGATGTTATCTGTGAATATGATTATGTCCTTGCATCCTGTGGCCGTGGCTTTGCTAATGGTTAGTCGGATCGCGAAGAGCTCAGCGTCTAGTGTTGTTACTTTTCCTGTTGGTGATTAAACAGAGATCCAACATGCAGCGACTGATATTGCTTGCCATCGGCTTGATGTGGAGACACTGGCATCCGTGGCACACACAACCTGGGATGTATCATGGGCAGCTTTTTTCACACACTTTGTACAATGTTCTGAGGTGTTTGGCAATCGTTCCTGTTGCACTGATGGAATCCACAACACCCTATATATAGTTCTTCCGTCTCCTCCGAATTTCAGCCCAAGAACCTCGTCTTGCACCGGCCCGCTTCTCATGTATATATACTCTCCCATGCCCCCCACTTCTCTTCCATTGCGACGATGCGTTGGTCTGTGCTGCCGTGCTTGCTTGTCTCCGCATCTGTCTACGGACAGTCTGGACGTAAGGAAACCCTTGATTTCACGAACCTCTTGTGATATAGACATTCCATAGTCGCTCCAAAAAAGTTCCTTACACTCCCCCTTGGTCAGGTGCGGCCCGCTGGCTGGCTTCTAGACCAGGTACTTTTTTTCCTGCTCGGTGACCACCCTGTTTCTTGACCGTGGTCTAGTTACAAGTTCAGACAGACGGCCTTGCAGGCCACGAACACGAGTTCTACCACTGGTAACACGCTACTCCTCACGCCAATTTAGACTGACAAATGAACAGGGTTTCGGACACCGACTGGACCGGTGGAACTCAAGCTTACTCGAACTTGGAAGAAGGTGCGTCACCAGCTTCAATCATTTCCGCAGACTTTGACTCAGCTCAGCTGGGAGTTATTGGTTTGTAAGTCCAACTCACTCTGACCATTTCCAACCACCTGACTTCTGCAGAACGCCATGGTACCAAATGGTGTACTCGTCAATCACACAGTCATCAACCAGAAGACTATGGACTTTCTAAACTACGTCCTAGACCACCAAGACTCAACTGGCTGGCTCGGTCCCGAAGTAGGCACTAGCAAACCGCGTTACTTGTGGGGAAGGTCAGTTCTCTCTTTCACAGCGTCCTTTTTCCTCATCATTTCCCCAGATACCCCTTCTTCTTCGGCGCCATTCAAATGACAGAAGTCTATCCTGATCTGACCGACAAAGTCGTCCTCGCCCTGCACAAGTTTGTTGCCTTGGCAAACACGATGCTCAAGAACAATGGTCAGGGTGTCGAAGCCTGGACCGCTACCCGTTGGGAAGACTTTGTGATAACTCTCCAATGGTACGACACGCGATGGCATCTATTGATACATATGAATGAAACACGTGATAGGTTGTACGACAATCATCCCAACGGAAACGAAGATCTATTATTAGATACTATGAAATTATTGAAATGGACCGGTGTTCCTTGGGAGAAGGTGTTCTCACGACAGGTAACCGTTGATAAATTTCTCCGACAAGATTCCGCCCTGACATCTAACTTTTCAGTATTTCCCGACAACGGCCGGTGAGTAGCACTAGTAGTCTCGTGATGTACTCTTAACCCTTACGCTACCTCAGTTGAGCACACACCAGTACGTGCCTTTGTATTCCAAATGAGCGACTTCATTCAATCATGCAGAACCCATTCAATCTCCCTCTAACGGTAATTTTCTCATTTCATACATATATGGCAGGCCACTCAAGTGAGGTTTCCTATCTAGTGGCATGGCGTCAACATGGCAGAAGGTCTCAAGGCTTTACCGAGTACTTACCGCTTCACACATAACCAAACTGGTGAGTGTTTGCCTATCACGATGTTGACACATCGAGGCTCATTTCACTAGATCTCGATGTTGCGAGCCAAGGCTGGGATTTGTTATTCCAGTATCACGGCAGACCGTCTGGCATCTATGCTGCCGACGAATATCTAGCAGGTCTTGAGGCAATCAGAGGGTGCGTAGCCTGTCTTCAATCTCACCATTTATTAAGCCACTTGTTTCGCCAGGACGGAAACATGTCTCGTGGTGGTACGTTTACCTATCTCACGTTTCCTTTTCAAAGCTAAAGTTCGACTGGAAAGGAAACTATGTTCTCGTAAGCTTTCATTCAATTCATTTTGTCCAGCAAACTCTTAAAAACTACATCAGCGGATCATACCTCTATCAAATTACTGGAGATCCCAAATTCGCCGATCGAGTGGGTCTCAAAAAAAACATTGATGATAACCGCAAATCTCACCCAACTTTGTTTCGTTCCTCACAAAAAAAAGGTCGAGAAAATCACTTATAATGCCCTTCCAGCGGCATTGACCGGAAGTGAGTGTGTTAGCTTTCACTCTTGCCGAGTTTCGCCCGTCTCTAAAAACGATCGGTTAGATATGTGGAGTCGCCAATATCTTCAACAACAAAATCAAATCGGCGCTCAAAACATGAATCCGTACGTGATCACAGCTCACTGATGACGATGAAGTTGATCCATTCTCTCTCCAAGAAATCCATTCCCGAACGATGGGTAAGTTGACGAGTGATGTTTTTTTTTGAAAGCCCATTAGCGTTGATGCTTGCCATTAAAAAAGCGCTTACTCGAATGTTTTTGGACTCGAACCTAATTATCCGTGAGAAAGGAGGCTTTTTTGAAATTCAGTCACAAACCTAAACTCTGGCCTTTTTTCTTTTGAATAGATGTTGCACGGTCAATTTCCCTCAAGGATGGCCAAAATTCATCACGAACGCTTTCCTGACCACGCCAGACCAGAAATCACTCGTCCATCTGTATCTTGGACCCTACTCGGTCTCGACTACCCTCGCATCAGGTCAATCATTGATCTCGTTTCAAAAAAAGAACTTGCACTTTCTAACTTGGGAATTCAAAAAGGTAACCACGTTTCTGTCAATGTCGATACCATCTACCCTTTCAGCGATACATTGACTACGACCATTACCGCTTCTTCTGCGTTCCAATACTACGTTCGAATTCCGAGTTGGGTCGTTGGGGGGACCATGAGCATCAACGGGGGATCGGAAAAAGCAGTTCAGCCTTCTGAAAATGGGCTTTTGGCTATTTCGGTCCCTGCTGGCACAACTCGGTTCGTCCTCAATTTGCCTGCCGAAATCGTCACAGGTGCGTATGTGTGTTTGTGTGGTGGGGAGGAGAAGGAAAAGCTATAAGGACACCTCTTTCTAAAACGCGTTTTCTTGGCAAGAAAACCGACCGAATGGATCGATCGCTGTACATCGCGGTCCTTTCAACTTTGCGTTTGACAGTGAGTGTTTTTGTTTTACTATCAAGTTATACCCTTCATTCAATTTTTTTTTCCTTTTCAAGTTCCAAGAAGTCAAAAAGTCCTCGCCCAGAACGCACAACAATCTCTCGCCGTTGACCTCGAATTCGACGCAACGGGTGAATGGCAATACGCCATCGATCCCAAGACTCTTCAAGTCCATCTTCCTGATCTGTCTTCGCTTCCTCCTCTTCCGAGTCCCGTCTTTGATGCTGGTCAATCGCCTTTGAGTATCACTGTCACAGCTTGCCCTATTCAATGGATGACGGCTGGTAGCACGTTTGCGGCATCTCCACCGATGAATCCTTCGTGTATAGGCACCAACACAACGTTGTCTCTCACTCCTCTTGGCGTAAGTTTGAAACCTTTCTTTCAGCCGAATGGATTTACAAACTAAAAACAAAAAACATGAACAGACAACGAAGTTGAGAATTAGCGAGTTTCCGGTGATGACGGTGATGTGATTCCACGAATACGTGGGGAAGAAAGCGAGTGAGAGCAGAAGAAGAAGAAGAAAGAGCCCATATGCCCCCCAAAGTCATTTTGGAATCGAATGTGTAATAGATGTATGTCAAAGGCGTCAAATGACAGTAGAAAAACGTCAATCCATTAAGAAAGAAAGAAAAAAAAAGTCATATGATCATCTTTTTTTTACACCCAACTATCATTCGGTCTCATCTCTTCTTCATAATCTTGTCTCATCGTCCAATCTATCGGTCTTCTCGCGTTGTCTTGTGTGTGATTCTCCTTCTTATCCCACCATTGACGCAACAACAACACAGGCCAAGCTAGGCGGTGCATAAACGGTTGATCTTGAAGAAGATACTGACTTTGAAAGGCGATGATGACCCAGATGGTCACGATTGTGAGAGGCGCTGCGAGTGCCACAAAAAGGGGTAAGGTCCCGTTTGTGTCAGGATTGATTTCCTTAGCGTTCATCCCGAATACGCCCTTTTCAGGAAAAGAACAAAAAAAACGATATCAGTCATTCCGGTGATATTTGTAGAAAGACAGGAAAGGGAATAGTTTACAGTCATAAATGTGGGAGGAAGAAAGGTCATGCTGAGGTATGCAATTTGCTTCATCTGGTTCAAAGAAAAAAAATTAGTCAGAAGGGGTAAGGGAAGGGGAAAAAGACACTGACAGCGGCACTGTCCCTCAAAGCTGCCTTCGTCATCTTTTTCATCTCATTGTTATCAGAAATAGTCACACTGCAGAATACCTAAATTGCAATCGGTTTACATCTACGTTCTCATTGCAAAATGAAGCATACCAAATTCATCACATTCTTCAGACGAGACTGCTGCATTGCTAAATCCTTGGTCAACCGGTCAATCTCGAGAATCAAATGGTCACATTCGCGTTCCAGGAATAAATCATTGAGCTCTCTCTCTGATTCCAGTTCCTCTGATTCCATGGCTGGATTCTTGTGTTTACGAATAAATTCGACAGTCTTCTTAACGTCTTCGAGGAGGGATGTATAATAGAGCTGATTTGCTCGAATAACATGGAGTTCCTGATTGATCTTCTGTTTCCCAGTATCGATCACTTTGGATTCCTGGTGTTTTTTGCAAAAAAAAAATCATCAGCGATTTCCATCCGAAACAAATAAACGAAAATCAGACCAGTTTACATATATGTTGGTACAAGTGTTCTAATGCCTGATCCCATGAGTACATTGTGTGCCAGATGAAGGTGAGGAGTAGGAGGGTAGGATCATGCGATTGGCGAAACATTTTTTCCCAATACACGCTTTGACCTGCATGTGACGATGAAGAACGTTAACTAACTGCATCTTGGCAAGATCAGTGGATGAGAAAGCTAACCTGCGAACAGAATCCTGTCATGAAGTTTTGCTGCTCCCGTTGTGGTTAGACCCTGATCCGGATGCAAGGAGATGATAGTGTTTCCGTCAATATGACGGATGACGTGTACGGAGAGCAGGTCCAGGCACAGGTAGCGGTCCACTGACATATATATGATCAATGATGGATGTCGGGATGGAAACTGACAAAACCTCACAGTGTTTAAGTCTGAGGGGCATTTTCGTGTTGATGAGTCCATCAATTTTCTTACTGTTAACAAAGTCCCGCGAAATAGTGGGATCGGAAAGTCGAGGGGCAGCTGACATCTCTTGAGTAGAGACGGAGTGCAGAAATATAAGAGTGATGGTGAGACCTATCGTGGATATGACGGTCAGCGAAAGAAGTATTGAGAGGGCAGAAGATCCATACTGTCTCCGGTTTTTTGTTTGAGATCAGCTTGAAATCGGGAAGGAATCCAATTGAGAAACGAAGAAAAGAAGAAAGGTTCGATGTCAAAACTATCATGAGAAAGATGAGAATTTCTGGAATTTGGCACTCTGCAAACCAGAAGACGCACTTGGCCCCCAGCATCTGAAGCATGGGCCCAGAAAGTCTTTCAATAAAGATGGCTTTTGTCCGTGACGGGGCTGAGTGCTTGATGGCGATGGATCAACAACCTCATAATAAAGAAAGATAAACTCACCTTGATGGCTGATAAGCTTTTCCAAGTATTTTCTGCTTGCCCTGGCTCAGCTTTGGACCCCTCTGTATTGATGAAATATCCTTTGTCATCGACATCAACATAATAGGAAACACATGTCAATTGCGTTCGACTAATTGCTTCAGCAATCTTGGACTTTTCCACTTGTTGATCTGTCCAGTTCGGGTAACGCGACTGTGGGTAGCTTCGCCAGCAGTTGTCACAGTCTCTATGAAGGCAACGCTCAGGAATGGGCGGCCTTTCACCGTTTATGAGTTGAATCTGATCTTTATCGAGATCTGAGTGTTTAGTCAGGGCTCAGATGTATTACATTAAAAAAAATTCTACGTACCGTCATCATGGTCGACCCAGGGCCAAGGGGCACAAGGAGCTGCATGGCGGTAGGAGGCGGAAGTCATGTTTACTACGCCACCACCTTCCGTTTCCACGCGCGGTGAATGATTTTGGAGGGTCTCACGCATCAGATGTTGGAGGAGAGGGCTAGAATGCTGATTGACAAGGGTGTTCTTATCTGTTTGTATAGACGCCAGCGGTCATAAGGACCCCTGGGGGGAATTGACTGATATTCACCCCGATAGTCAAGGTTTGATGATGTGCCGTTATTGGATACGTGTTCCAGGCGCCAGTCGAGGGACAGTTGCCTGGAGTTACCTGTATTATGGTGTGAGACCTGAAACCTGCTCCCAGGCTTCCAGGAAATCAGCAACCACCCAACATTGCAGCTGAAAGAAAGGGCGTTAGTGCTACCGAAGTCGGTACGAATAATTATGGCCTCAGACATGATTGCGCCGGGGTTCACCGAACTACCAATGCTGGGCAAGATGAGACAGCTGGCAGGGACCAGTGAGTGTATGGCCACTGAAAGTAAGCACATATGTGAGATCACAACAAAACTTTTGCGAACTTAATTTCACCATAGCAATTTTGAGGTCATGAGCTCCGGGCTGGGCTCAAAAATTACGTGGGAATACTTTAATTGATAGCCATCATGATATACTCCTGAGTCATGGAATTTTCGACAGACATGTTTTGGTGATGTAAAAAAGACCTTGATCATGCAGACACAGCAGACACAGCGTGTCCCAACTCAGCACTAATGCGGCAGCGCATGTCTGAACTTCCTTGTCGGTTCTCTAATTTAGCCGAAATCCTAGGACCACGTGGCGGCCTCATGGCGGCCTCATGCGATGTCGGCAAGGTTTGTTGCCGGAAGAGTTCTGTTGGCCACGGGACGGTACAAAGGGAGTGTCAGTTGTCAGGCAGTGCCATCTCAATGACAATAGATTTTCCTTATTAATAGCTTAGCTACCTTTGTTTGAGACAAGATCAAAGCAATGAAGTAATGTTGCCTAGCTCACACGTGCACTAAATTGTTTTTTTTAATCATAAATTTATAATGCGGTGCTCGATCGCAGTCCGCGGTAAAGTACCACCCTACAATACACAGCCAGAATTACAAAGAGAGACCTAACGAGAAATGTAAAGCAAAACCCAGACCACTCGCAACTGATCTAGACACAAGAGAAGTGAGAAAAGAGGAAAAGAAGGAAACAGGAATAAGGGAGCAGTACTCGATGCCTCCGTACTAGCACCCCATATGATGTGACCAAGCAAATGCTCTAGGGTTGTCCATTGAGAACGGACAAAATGTTTGATCACCATTTTTCATGAACCGACAGGACCAAGGCGTCTGGGTATCAATCATCATTTGACCTATAAAAAATCTTATGTTCATACCAGGAACGTGATGAAAAAATTTATATACTCAGTGTTGGTTGGTTCGAACCAAGAGCAGCGTCCATACGGAGTGCGTCGGTGTTCTTTGGCATAGAGCGCAAAAATGTCAAACCTGAAGCATAGCAGTGTTAATTTGTCCGAATCGTGGGAAAAATAGAAAAAACTGACGATCATCCTTGCCGTCTTGGTAACAAGTTGGGATCCAATTTAGTGACGGAGACCAGAAGAAGGGTTCTATATTATACCTACTTCATTGATCAGATATCGATAACAGCTTCCGAAGGAGTGACCTTTTCCAACAAAATGACTTACTTTGTTCCGAGCATTTGTAGGACAGGGCCCGACAGATTTTGAAGAAAGACTGCCCTAACCCGAAGCTTGGAGGGTCGCTATCGCACAGCAGCCATTCAGTAGTCAGTTTTCGAATAGCTCGAACACACCCCATCTGCCACAACGACCCGCCAGCTCCGGCCGACCTCATTTTCCCTAATAACCGTCTCCTTCGCACGGCTGAACCTGCCTTGGTCATCCATAGTCGATGGCGGTCATAATATTCCACCGCAGTTAGTAGTTTGCTCTTCTTGACCTGAAATTCTGTCCAATCAGGGAAGGAAGATATAGGGTATCCCTCCCAACATGTGTTGTCACAATTTATATGGTCACATAATACAGGGACCGGCAGCAGCTCTGGATCATGTTTGACTGGGTCTACCGTTGTAGTTTTCAATTGATGTACAGCTGGCAATGGAGTCGGGGAATACCGACCATTGCTTATATCTAGCCAAGGCCAGGGAGCAGAAGGCACTGCATGCCGACAAGAAGGGTTTGGAATGTGGGTGTTATTGTCAAATGAAGGGTCCTCTGAGAGCAAATGTAATGGTATTTTAGACATAGAGATAGATTAAAGATGAGATGGCATGGAACCATGTCAGTGTCTGAGATCAGCACAGCGCGGAGAAAGAGAGATACCGCAACAAGCAAACAGGTGCTAAGACGCGGTGAGCTAAGGTCGTGTTACAAGATACGGATTTGAAAGGGTGTGTGCATGTATAAAGGTGGAGGTGAGGGTAGAAGTAATGGTCGGCAGTGGGAGCATGAGCATGGCGAAAGCTTTCCTAGGCCAGTACCTGAAGCCGGGTCCTGCCATCCCAATCCCAATGACGAATCCTCCCAACTCCTAGCCCATGCCACCAGTACTGAGGTCTCAGCCCCAGTCTGGGTGTTATAACATTGATAAGCACCCTAAAGGGCTCTCACCGTGGTCTACAGCAGTGAGCGCAACAGGTGGGTATGGTATTTTTTCGGCTCGAAGGCCTTACTGGCCCAGTACCTTTGAGAAGGGAATCGAACCCTCTCTGCATCGCCGGGAGTCGGTCTCGAGCCTAGCGAGTTTTTGACTCGGATGTCCCCAGCTCGAAGTTGCGGGAAGCTCGGAGGATGGTTGGGGTCGACAGGGGATCACTGGGCCATGGAAGTGGTAGTCTGGCAGTGCTGTCGGTAGGATACTGGACACGCCGGGATGATGGCGATGGTAAGGCGTGACCGCGCGGAACTTGGTTTTTCATTGCTGTGTGTACCTTGGCTTTTCCCGCTTTCGTGGCAGCTCTTATGAACCGATAAACTGGTGCTTTCCTGCTGAAATTAGAGTGCTCGATATCCCTCTCTTGATGACGGGCATCGACCGGTTGTCTATTGTGACGCTTGTTTTTTTCTTTTTGTCGACAGTTTTCGTTATTAAACCACTCAAAATTCCAATACCACTCCCCTATTCTCGACCGCTACACATTCCCATTGATCTCAATACCGCACCCATTCTCGCCATTGCCATCCTTTGGGCATCACAGTGCCTGGGTCCCCAGCAAATTCGTGACGGTATTGTTGGGACAGGTATGGATTCGAATATTTGGTCTTCGTGTTACCGACATCTTCATCATAGATGGCATCAAGCCTTACAACGTCTTGATCCTCTTTATTTCCCTGGCATATATGGCGATAACTCTAGACATAACAGGAATACTCCAGGCCGCTGCCTTCTGGGTGAGCAATCGTGGCAACAGCCACGGATACAAGCTCTACCTATACTTCTACATAATGCTTACCCTCATAAGCATGATTTTTGGAAATGATCCAGTCATCCTTTCGGGGACCGTCTTTCTCGTGTATTATACTCGCGCTACACATTTACAACATCTCCCGTGGCTCATGTCCGAGTTTGCAGCAGCCAATACTGCCAGCATGGTGCTGTTCGTTGGGAACCCCACAAATGTCGTTATCTGCGAAGGCTTTGGCATCAATAACGCCGCTTTCACTGCGTACACGATCCTACCTTTTGTAGCTTGCAGCGTTTTCTGCTTCGTTGCCCTTGCACTCCAATTCAAGGATTCGAAGCACTCCCTGCACAAATTCAATATCACCGGGCAACTCAATGTCCGCGAGGTCCTCCAAGATCCCGTTGGTGCAATCGTTGGAAGCATCATTCTTTGCAGTTGTTTAATCGTTGTTCTGATTCTTAGTTTCCTTCATATTGACGTATGGAAAATTACTCTTCCGTTCGCTGGACTCAAGTTCTGCTTTGATATGGCCTGGGATTATTATCGGTATAGGAATGGGAAGTTATCAGGAGTGTCCGAGGAGGACGCAGTGAAGTACGCACTTGAACGTGTCACCTCGGTTACAGCGTTGCCACATGACCAGGATAGAGGAATTGCACTGGTCACAAATGTCCCCACAGAATCCTCTAATACTCCTGGAACATTGGAACCCCAAAACCAAAGCAGTTCGTCCTCAATACATCATTCGAAGTCTACCTCTGAGACTTCCTCAGCGTTAGACTCACCGCCAGACGCTAATATGAGTCAAAGATATAATTCTCTTACCAGCCATTTTCCTACATTTTTCACCGCTCTCCCTCGGCTACCTCTCGGCCTTATACCCTTTGCGTTCTCGCAATTCATTCTTATCGAAGCATTGACAAGAAATGGATGGATAGAAGTTTTTGGAAGGTGGTTAGCCATTGCCTCTGGTGGCAAGATGTTCCCTGCTATCTGGCTTGTAGGCATTATGGGTGTCATTCTATGTAACATCGCTGGAACAAACATAGGCGCCACTATCCTCTTGACTAAAATTATCCATCAAGCTGGCTTTGATGTCTCAACTGAAAGAGCTGCGGCAATAGCTCTTGCTGTCGCAAGTAATATCGGTGCTGTCAGCTTCACGTTTTCTGCAAGTCTCGCCGGACTACTCTGGGTGACAATATTGAAACAAAAGGATATCACAGTGAAGCAATGGGAATTTGCAAAGTGGAATTCGCTACCGTTGTTATTTATGACAGGAGTGGGATTGGCTATCGTTTCTGCGGAGATGGCAGTGCTATATGACTGATAGATAAGTTATTCATAACTTATAATGATTGAATGTGGGCAACAACCTTGGCTTTAATTTGTATGCCAGACTCAGTCACTGATGCTTGGTATTATAGCTCACACTGAATAGGAACCCAGAGTCGAAAGGTCTCAAGATGCAGGGATCCTTAACCACAATCTGTATATTCTTTAGGAAGTACATCCATGTGTCACAATAGCAAACTTTACCCACATGCCTCATCACAGATGTTGGGCCCTGTCCTCTGTGTCTTAGTACTAGTCTGCTTGTTGCGTTATAGAAATGTATAGAAATGCTGAATCCAAAAAAAATGTGTCACAAGACTTGACATCAAAACAATATTTTGTGGCTGTGCAATCTGCTCGATTCACTGTCTTCGACCGCCATCGCTGTTTCCCACCATCGCTGTTTCCCACCAAGGTTCGCACTTGTCGCTTCCAAGATACTGTCACTCTTGTGCTCATTGCTTCTCCTGGCAGATGTCTGCTCATAAGGAAGACCCGCGTGACTCCTCTCAAGAAGTCGCGCTCACTTTTCCAAAGACTTGGTATCAAGAGTCCGGTGGTTCGTTAACGCCACTATTACCGCTAGTTATCTTCCAACTCAAGCAAGTTATTTCTTGCCAACAGATGGTTTGAACTCATCTGGAATGCTTTTCTCTGGTCTAATCATGGTGACTCGTAATCGGTATGTTGGGTTGTTTATCACATCCTCAGCTGGGTGGATTGGCATACTGAGCTGCCCTTTCTCTTACTGCACAGATTCCTTGCTTGGCCTGCTATAATGTTCTCTCTAAACGCCATGTTTAATCAACATCCCGTGCGCTCGAAAGGTGAAATCAGCATTTGGTCAAATCTCATGTATGTCCCCTAGTTGTTACGCTGATACTAGAAGCTTCTTGTCTCACTCACGCAAACAGGTTGTGCATTTCTGCTCTACTTGCATCATATATACCAATGGTAATTATCTCTAGAGGTCCTGCTCCTGGCCCTTGAAATAATGTGTAAGCTTAATCTGAATATACCTTCCAATTGGACACCACACAATGTCTCACATCTAGCCCTCCAAACCTATCATAATTCCTTGGTAGCTTCCACCTTGAATTTTTACTTCATCCTGTTTTGAAATTTGACAGCGAGGGAAAATAGACTACATATTGACACGATATATCCTTAGCAAGAATTAAAGGTGAGTGCTTATTCAATCCACTTGACTCATTTGTGAGAAATTGATCAACGTGGTATTTACTATGATCTTCGTAGCAGATGGGAACTTGCCGTATTTTACAGATGAACGTTATGGCTGATGTCTGCAATTAGATTGAGACCCGTTCTTCATGATCATTTCGTCAATCACATTTCAACGCATTGTATCGTGACTTGATGCACATTTAAATCAGGATAGATAGATTTGAAGAAGAACCATTATCCATCACTTACGTGAGCGCTAACCGATACCATCACTGACCAACATTCAAGATTAAATGAAAACCGAGGCATTCAACCCAGTGGTAAAATCAAGCACACAGATCCGCTGGTCATGGGAGGCACTGTGACTGGTGTTCAATCACTGGTTATGCAAATCTAGAGTAGGTACCAACCTCACAATCCATCCAAGGTTGAATTTCACGTCAAAGATGTGGCTTGTATGAGCGTACTTAAACTCTCGAATGAGTCTCCCTGGCATGAATACAACTCAAGGCATTAAAAGTCAAATGAATCTTGTCACCTACCACTGTATAGATCCCATACCTTGACTACCTTGTCATAGCTAGCACTCAACAGACGCCCAGTTTGCGGGTCAAATGATATTGCTCGGACGAGGGCATTGTGTCCAGCAAGTACCATCAAGCATTCCCCCGTACGTGCATTCCATACCCTGATATTGCAATCATTCGAACCTGATACAATGAGGCTGTCCTACAAACCAATCAATCTTGTGAGACACTGCACAAGCAGATACGAAATTACCTTGAAGTCGATACAGGCCAAACCCCGGTCATGACAATCAAAGGTCCTCAAGCGCTCGCCGCTCTCAATATCCCATAATATCATCTTTCCATCGCCACTCGCGCTGACCTAGAAACTACTCAGCAATCAAATCTGCTCACAATGCAACGAACCCACCACTCGATCGTTTTGAAGCCCGATTGCATTGACAGGTCCCTCGTGACCCCGCAGCACTCGATATACTTCCAGTGTCTTCCGATTCCAGATTCGGATGACGGTATCTTTTGAGCTGTGGTTAATGTAAGAAGCTCAATGGTGTGCTAAGGAAATCAGAGGCGATTTTACCAGCTGACAATCCATTGACTGTCTATCCTCAAATCAAGAACACCACCGGTATGTCCTCTTAAGATAGCGACAGGATCCGCGACAACCCTTCTGTCTAGGTCATCCTCTCCTTCAAAGGTAATTCCATCAAACTCTTCTGTATCCAGACTCCACACACATATCGTACAATCGCTACTTCCCGTAACCATAAACCCGGTCCTGGTTGAAACCCCGTTCAGATTCGCCTCCATCTCTACACCCGTCGATAGTATCAGTGACATCTCATCTTTTTGCATCTGTCCACTGAGTGCCTCCACAGTATCAAGATCCCAATCCTTCTCAAATTTTAGGCACAAGACGCTACCAGAATGAGCGCCTGCGAAGGTACCCAATAACCTTCCTGTCTTGAGACTCCAGGCCATGATGGTACGATCTCGTGAGCCAGTTATGATTCTTTTGGAATCAAACTCAACACAATAGACGCTTATAGAGAAAAGTCAGCTCAGCAAGAGATCAGATATTTATAATCGGCATACCTGTCTGTATGACCCCGAAGTTCCCGTGCTTCGGGTTCTCGTCTATACAGAACGTCCATATTCACAGGTTCCGTTTGAGAAGCGGGGATTACCCTTCTGTTCAGTGTCTTTCCAGAAGCTCTCTCAAGGGTTGCAGAATTGGGCAAGTGAATAACAGGACTACTTGCCGTAGAGTGGAAAGCGTCATTTCCCACTCTCAAAAGCCCTGCTGAGGAAAGCGACCTCGATCTCGTTCCTCCACGGGAATACATAGTCCTACCTGTCTCGCGACCACGTTGCGATTCCTGTGGTGATAGTATGGGAATCTGGGTGTAGGAGTTCCCTAGCCATCTCCTTTCCAATTCCAGTCTGTCCAAATAAAGTTTCTTCCAGTCAAATTGTAACGGGAATTTGTGTTTTGGATGACAAAGCACCTTGGGGACTAGGTGAAGTACTAACGATGATGACTGTGGGCATGTATTCGCCGAGGTACTGCATTTCGAAGAAGCCGTAAACCTGAGTGTCTGAGCCTTAGGTATGAGTTTCCACCGATGTCGCTTCAACTGACGACCAGGCGAATCAACTGATAAATCTTCCTCAGGGTTCTTCAGATGCGTTTGGTCCGCCCTTCTAAGGTCAATGGTCCATCTTCCCAAAAAAAGGGTATACCAGACAGAATTATTGCTTGCGAGATGCCGCCACGAGCGTGAGACAGCGAGACAAGCAAGTATAGCGCGTAATGCTATATTAGACTCTCCCTCGGTTTCATTCGACAAAGGATCTAGTTCTCCTGCTCCGATCACGAGGTGTCTATCGCGGCGTATAGGAGGAGGAGCAACTAGTTGAAGAATGTAGACAGCGAGTTCCGGTGGTAAAGACCGCAAAATATCGACACCAGTCACTGCCCGTACGTCGACGAAGCAAGCTTCATCAATAAGCTCTCCTTCTTCTCCGTCCAGTGGCGCTAGTTCACTGAGATTGGTGTCTCCTACAGATTCTGATATGTGAATAGAAGACTGAGCTCTGTTCTTGCCCTTGTTGAGTTTTCCATGATTGCCATTCCAGAGAAGAGGTGAGTGGCGGCCAGGAAGAGATTGGCTGTTAAATAGCTGAGTCGGCAAGGAGATTGATTGAGAGAAGACCGTTGGGGAACCGGTGGGAGAAGGATTGATGGAAACGAGGGAAGGTATAGAAGGTGAGTTAGTACTAGGGTTGCCAAACAATGCTTTCCCCGGAGATGAGAGTACATCCCAGATACGTGGCAGAAGAGTCCTGATAGGATTCGAATGTTGGTTCATATTTGGCAAAGAAATAGATTCTGTAGGATGGTTGAGACTCAAGAATGAAGCCCCACCAAAGCCAGAGCTTGTGTAGTATGTGCCACCACTGGCACTCATGCAGGCTGCCGAAGATTGTAAGCCAAATCCTGCAAAAGAAGGGGACATGGAACGACGATGGGCATAAAGAAAGCTGCATGGTATGGGTAGGGTAGGCGCATAGTCACCTTCTAAGTCCTCTACACCAATAATAGAGTATTCTGTAGTTGAAGCAGGAGATGGAGGTCGTGGTCGATGTGGATCAACCTCTTCTCCTTCGCCATTGTCAAGGTTGATGTGCGACAATGTTTGTACGTCGGCGGTCGTGAGATAAGGCGACCCAAGCACTGAGTTTAGCTTGTACGAAAAATGTGGATTACTTGGGTATTCATGAGTTAAAGAGTGGCCCACTAGATGATGTTTGCTGAACTGTGTCTGTAGTGTGAGAGCCGACCCTGATGCTCGACGGTGATGCAGTGGCACTGGACCCTGAGGAGAGCTGCATGTATTCTTGGAGTACTTATTAATCGGCCTCTTCTGTGAAGATATAGAGTAGGTTGAGGGCCCTGAGTCCTGGGTAGACATGGTGGTAGATTGGAAACAAGTACTCCTGAGCAATAATTAATAAGTTATGACGCAGCCTCTAATGATCCCGTGATTGCATCATCATCATCACACACACACCGCTACTTGCACGTTTTCTTCATCCGCTCTTTTGAGTTCAGAGTATCACTGCGTCGAACCTCCACTTTGAGCTTGTTCTAACACCCTGTGCACCTCATACATCGGCTCTTGGGATCTACAATGACGCGAAACAAACGTTCTAGTACTTTCGCCTCATCCTCTTGAAGGAACAGTAATGATGGATATGTTGTATGCGTCCTTATAATTCAACGATTGGAGCTGAAACTTGTGCTACTGTACTCTGGTCCTGCTTTGTGTTTCACCGACTACAATGGCCCAAACACGTCAGGCCTTTCAGTTTCAAAAACCATCAGGAAACACGTGCGGTTTCGAGATGCTATTTGTGCCGTCACAGGGCACCTGATCATGAGTAAACAACTCTCTCCTGAGATACATAATGGTGAAGATGAACCTGGTATCGGCGTAAACCATCCTGTGCCTACATTACAAATTTCTGGGTTTGATCAATTTGGGTAGCTTGTGAAGAATTGTCAGTATAGAAATCACTGCATGGCAGGTAGATTATAAGTTTGGCTCGAGAGCCATTCGTTGCGATAGTAGCGCTTTCCAAACTCAGCGTGTCTCTAGGGACCATTACTGATGACGCAATTCCCTTTTGGGCTGGGAGGCAAGTTCGTAATTCATTGAGCACAGTTGACAATTCTTTACCAGGGTACGCTATGACAGAACGTCATTAAGATCTGCCTATATTCTGAATGTATATCAGCCTGACACCTGAATGATTCCAATATTGGATCTATCATAAACTAACAAGACTCGCTGTGTAGTCCTGGCTTCTATACCTCATTAGATGTGAATGTAGTGGGTGTAGTAGACAGGTGTAATGTAGGATTTCATGGTTAAAACCTTGGCTCACTGATGTGAGAACTTCCTGATTTACCTCACAAAAAAGAACACGAGGTCTCGGAGGGATACATATATCGGAATCACGAAAGAAAACAGTCGTAGAGGTAGTCCCGATGGGATGTCATCAGTGTATATGCTTCTTTTTTCTCTTTAAACCAATGCTTCTAAACTAACGTTCCTGTATCCTCGTCTTTGGAACATGTCTTGTACGACAGTGTATTGGTGGACGCGGTAGAAACGAAGGTCGTCAATTAGGAAGGGGTTTTAGTTGCACGAGCCATCATGTTACGTTCAGCTAGCAGGTTGTGACCACCTTCTCTAGAGTTCAAGATGGGCTGGTCTAGGTTATAATGCAGGGGACGTTCTCAGATCGGCTCAGCTTACATGGTCACTCATTCTCTTTCCAAGAACGAACATTCTCTCCGTTTGTCATAAGAACACATAACTGATTGTGATAAGAGTACTAGTGAAGTTGAACAACTGATATAACTATGTGACCTGTAACCCACTCAAAAAATAACAAATGCAATGCACGACACAATCAACGCAACAAATTCGCCGATCCAGATGATTCAGATAGAGATAAATATCACGATATTAGTCGCTGACGATTTCCAGGCCCGATCAAAAAAAAGAACGTCTGTACCCCGGGAAATCGGGATGTCAATCCTCGCAGAGCGGGCGAGGCGGCACAACCTGGAAGGCAAATCAATGTCAGTTCCTAATCGATTTCGAATTCACGACTGACATTATACATGTATGTCATCCAAGTATCCTGCAGTCGACTATCGTCAGCTGCAATGTCTCTTAGAACAATCCCAGGGGTAAATGGCTGGTGCTGAGATCCCTGTCGCATATGGTCTTGGCCTTGAAGCTGTCCCTGGTACTGCCGTCGATACTCCGTTTCGGGGTACTGCTGTGCTTGTTGGTGTTGATGATATTGCTGTTGCTGCTGATCAAGTGTGTGGCTCGAGACACTAGGCGCAGCTGCCCAATACTGAGAATATGTTGCCGGGGTATACGATTGTTGCTGTTCGTGTGGAACTTGATGCGATTGTGCAACATAGGACACTTGTGAGGCACTGACCGGCCCATCATATGATGTGACAGGTTCTCCAGACGAAGGCACGTTTACTGTCTCCCTTGGGTCAAGATATTGCTGTGGCGATACGACGTTTAAAGTTTGGCCGTGCATCGTTGCTTGTGGTTGATGTTGATATTCGGCTGCCTGCGGGGGTGGTGCAGGTTGGCTAGGATGATAGATCGCATCATGACCACTCGTGTGCGGTCTCAAAGACGAACGTCGTGACTGAACCTCAGGTGGAGGTTGCAGTTTCCCTTGGTCACAATATCCATCATACTGAGCTTGTGGGTGCTGAGAAACTTGGGTGCTCGGATAACCAGCCTGAGTTGGAGGGAGCACCTGATACTGCTGCGTCTGCTGGCATCTCTCATACTCCCTTGCCTGTCTGTCCAGTTCCAGGCGCCTTCGTTCCTCTTCTTCTCTCCTTCGTTCAAACTCTATCTGTTCCGTCTGGTGATATCCCATCTGCATCTGTTGTTGCTGCTGTTGCTGGTAGTCCAGTTCCCGTTGATATACCTCCATCTCCCGCTGATAGTCCATCTCGTTTCGCTTCTGATACTCGACAGAATCTGTCCCATTTTGCATCTGCATTTGCACCCTACGCTCTTCGTCCTCTCTAGCCATCCCATTCAAGTTATAATGCTCGTATCCTATTGCCCCAGGAACCTCCTGTCTCTGATGTGGTGGCGGTATAGAAGTGTCCACGGCCGCTTGCACAGCCTGATTATTGATATCTCCTTCAAATGTATGTCTCCCATTGGTCAAATTCGGATGCAAAATCTCAAACGGCGGATTCCGGTTCGGCTGATAGTGCTGGGTGACTGATTGTTGCTGTTGCTGAGTTTGCTGCTGGATTTGAGGTGCTGGACCGCCGTATACATCATGGCTCAGTGGACTATGTCCGAAATCTTGTCCTGGTACCTGTAGATATTGGTGATTACTCGTCCGCATATTATTCGGACTTGGGCTCGATGAAGAAATCAAACTCCCTGCAAGAGATAATAAATCTACATCTGTCGAAAACACCAAACAAAAGAGCGATCCGTACCAGTTGATGCAACTCGTCTCAACCCACCATTTTGTGGAACAATAGGTGAACAAGTCGCGACTGTATGTGTTTTCCCTCCGAAAATCTCCATTTCATTCTTTTCTTCATCTGTTCTGGAAGGTTTCATTATATCATTTGGTATGCTCGGCGGCAAGCCCCTCGCATGATCGTCGAATGACTTTCGTGCCTTTTTCTGAAGCCTCTTCAAGATCGGCTAGAAACGAGCAAACACTTAGATCCATCACAAAAGAAAAAAAGAAAAAAAATCAAGATAATAAAACATATCGAAGGATCACTTTCACCTCCCAGGGGATTTAGGAGAGAGGAATATCAAATTGTCAACATTATTTGTTCCTGAAGCAGAACAAAATTGAAATCAAAGATAGGCAGTAGAAACTCACCAGAAACTTGACAGCCCTCCCACCGTAGCTGGCTGCACGCTCAAATAACTCACATGCATGATCCAGTTCGACCATGGCGGTATGGGCAACTTGACATTGCTTGGATACATGTGTTGCAGCCGATGCCAGCATGACCTGTGAAATATAAAGCAGTCAGTGAAAAAGTAAGGTAGGGGAACATGAAGCCAATCTATCATGCGCTTGTGACTAATATATCCAGACAAGAGAGGACAAAAGGGATCAGAGGTCAAAATGGGAAAAGTTGGAGTCAAATAGGGACAACTTGGTAAATGGCAAAGAATAGGAGTAAGGATGAGATGAGATTGCAAAGGCACCAGGCACAGTAATCAGGATTCACATGAAGATCAAACAGTACTCACTGTAGCACTAAATCCATGTGTCCACAGCACCCAAAACCTCACAATCTGTCTAGGAAACAGCATAAACTGCTTTGTCACAGACCGCAGAATCGTACATGCGCTTTTGTACCCAGCTGAAAAGCTGGGTCCGTACTGGCTCTTCATAGGATCAGCTGGGTGTGTCTCAATCGCATGTGCATAGAAACATCGATGAATATATAATAGTGCTGAAACACCACACATCAGTATTGTATCCAAACCCTTCCTTAAAATCATATGAGGAAGAAAAAACATACTCAATTCTCGATAATTAATTGGCATAAACTGACTCATCGTCTCACCAAGACCTAAACCTACACAAGGTCCCTCTCCTGTGCTTTCTGGGTTTGAATCAAGACTTGCCAGGCTCAAGTTCGAGTTCATGGTTAAAGTAAGAGCCTGCTGTGCATAAAATGGTAGTTCCATACTGCGAACTTTACGGTCCAGGTCACAGATGATGGCATACTTGGGTGCGCGCGACGTTAGTGTCCCCTGGACTACGGCCGAAACACACTCTGCACCGAAGTGCGCTTTCCAAAATGGGACTGAACAAGGCAATGTGAGTGAACGGTACTATAACAAGCAGACCGTGAGACACACAGCTGGGTTGGATGCTTCCGTCTTGTGTCATTGATGAATCCGGATCTTGGGGTAACTCGCAGTCAACGAACGGAAGGGAGAATGTTGCTAATCGTCCCGTAGCCAGACTCTATACCAATAATGAACATTGAGGTAGCGCACGGTAATTGTCATAATACAAGGCATACCTGCCAACAATCTGAAATGAACAGCTCCCAGAACAACGCCCGTCGTTTCTGTACTTCCGCAGGAGATAATTTCCACCTTGCGCAATCACGATCTATGTGCGTCACCTATATCACCGGACTGGGACGAACGAGATAGACCATTACTTACGCAAGCCCACCTAGAAGTCCGGCGAACTCAGAATGGTAAAATAGTCAGGGAAGAAAGTTGACTTACGCTCTGTGCCAATTTAACAGCGAGACCAAAGATGCCCCACGTTCTCTCAACGCTCCCATCTCTAGAACAAATCCCTTCATAAATCGCCATCAATGACAATGTCTGTACCGTGGACACACTCGGAGCTCTCTCCAACACCGGTTCCAACACTAATGCAGCTTTCGTCAGCTGGAAAAAATCCTCGGAAACAGGGTTTTCTGGTGCAGGCGGTAAGTTGACATCCGTCAATGCACCGAAACAGAATATCATGAAGAGGAGAGCGAGATCATGTGCTGATCGCGAGGGTGATGACTGTTGATGAGATGCCTTAGCGTGTATAGTGGCAGAAGATGAAGATGAGGAACTGGTGCAGGATTCAGGTGATGCAGTATCAGTCACTACCTGTCCTTCATATCCTTGAACATAGCCTGGAACTGGACCATCAACAAGACCGACAGGCCCAACCGGCGACCCACCATTTGAGAAACCATCAGGTGTCAGTCCCCTTGCCTCAAAATACCACAAGGGCAGCATTTCATCGAAGAGTTGCACCTTGGTAACAGCACCGAAAAACCAAGGTGCCTGTTCTAAATACAGCTGACTTAACTTCCAAGCTTCTTCCCATTTGGGCAGGAAATTTAGAAGGTAGTCCATGTCAACTGGGACGGTGGAGTTTCGACGGAAGGTGCTCGGACTGAAGGGAAAAGATGCATTGAGAGATGCTATAGCTGAACGCGGGGGATCTAACGGTGCCTGAGAGGAGTTGGGGGAAGCAGAATAGAAGTAAACATCTGGAGAGGCGGGAGAGTCTTCTGATTTTTCACCCTAAGCAGCAATCAGAATGACTTGAGACGTAAAGAAGACGGGAGAGGAACCCACAATCAATAAACTCTGTGAAGGAGGAAATTACGTCAATAAATCCGACCTCTGTTCTGAGATGCTTACTGACCTCAGACCCAGCACTTCTACCATAGAACATTGACGCTCCATCATTGCTGATAGCCAAAGTCCCAAACGCATCAATCACATTCTCACCATCTCCGTCTCCAGCCGTAATGGTTCTCCCATCAACCTCAGATCTTGCTTGTTGGGCTTTGGCACCCTCTTCAATGGCGGCATGTAATTCGATGGAAGACTTAATATTCATGAGGTCGCGTGAGAGGAGTGGATGTGGTTCGGACGATATGCTGGATTGCAGGCTTGCAAGAGCATCTTCGAGTTGGCGAATTCGGTCAGACATTTCAGAGATCTTCTGATGGAGCTTTTCAGTGTCTGCCAACACGAACCTATTAGCATAGAGTGAATCCTTAGTACAGCAAAGAGAGATGGCAACAAACCTGGTCCCTTGGCCAGTGATCAAGCTCCCATTGGGGCAGATGGCAGCACAACCTCGTCGCTTGCAGCTGTAGATATGGGAGCGTGATTGAGATGGCGATTGGGCACCCAAACCAGAAAGCAACTCACCTGGCACAGGGCACAGTCTTATCACACTTTAATTTTAATCTACGTCTGATTGAGCACAAGTGATCAATGACTGGACTGAGAGCACGAACCGTCTACACTCTGCACACGAAAGTGCACCTGTTGGCCGTTTAGGAGACAATCAGTTGGCCGGGTATTGGAAATGATGGGCCACATACCCCTAGCACGCTTGGCTTCCTTGTCCAAGGTTTTGAGCTGTGTATTAGCATCTTTCCTTGAGCCTACTGGTGGCATGGCAGAAGGATTTGTTGCGTTGCTGCTCACAACCAAAGAGTATGGAAAGAAGAGAGAAGCATTAGAAAGGGAGAGTAGTGAGGCATGTAGAGACTCCGATTGGGGTTAAGCGCCTTCTCGACACGTGCCTGGCCTCGAGTTTCGAGTTACGACCTGACAACTAGTCCCTCTGTATTTCCACCGGCTGAGAGAGGAAAGATCCGTCCTGTACGATGGAATATACATCACTCACTTGTTCAGCGCTTCTTGTGCTGATCGATTCTATCCAGGATCTTGGATGTTGGTACGAGCTTTTGACCAAACGTGGTTCAGTACTATATTCCATCAGAACCCTGGCCGTTGAGCTTCATGGGAGAGCTGATACACTTTAACTATTTTGGATATGCTGAAGCCACCAAGTTAGACCCAACAAGCTCTGTACTAGTATGGTCAGGACCCCAGAGGACCTAGCAATAAGGGACAGTTGGCATATGGTGTTTCTCGGTAATTAGTCACAGACACGTTACACTCGGCCTGGTTATCCTCAAGGAAATGGAGACGTTTTCCGTCTCGTGAGCGCATGTTGGATGTAAGCTTCCAAAATAGAGGTGATGTTAATGGGATAGTTGGGACGTACAGAATGTTCAATCAATAATAAGACACGAATTAATACATGATTCTGTAGCCTTGTGTCAACGTAATTGTCTTGAATGCTGTACGGACGTGTTTCACTTGCGTCTCAGTCCTGTGACGGATGGTCATACTATACTCAAAGCGGAGTGTACATTATGCTCATTTGCAATTTAAAATTACCACCGGTGCTTGTGATCTCAGGATGATCCTACGTTTGTCGACTGGGACATTGACATATTTTGACAGTTGATGTCGGGTTCACGGCCAGCCAAGTGCCACCCCAGAATTCATCCGGGATATGACTCATGTTAGCCGATTGGTGAGAAATATTTCGAGTACCCCATTCATCTAAGTGGCTCCTGGGATTTGGTTGGTGTTCTGACCTTGACGTGGGCACTCATTGAAGTCGGACTCTCTGTCGACCAGCATATCTTAAACTACTATTTCTATATTTTAAACACCATCACCTCGCTACGTGGACGGTCCAACGGCTACAGGATCTTCAAGAAGTTCAATTCCAGATTACTGGATTCCATTATCACTCGAGATTGGAGACGGGGAACTCATCATTTTATGTGTGCTTGCGGGAAATTAAACCTATCTCATGAATACAAACTATGAGTATTTCATTTCTCACTTAAGCCAGAACTCTTAACTGATAGTACAGTGTCTCACCTTCCAGTTAGGTAAATTACTCAGTATGGCAATGATAGAAATTTATCGGGGCAATACAAAGTTGAAATGACATCATCGCTACATAAATTTAATGCCAAGACCTGCCATATATAGACCAGATACATTACCAATCATGACCGTAAAGCTGAATACAGACCACAGCGACTCCTAATTCTTGTGCAATGATTTTCTCAAACTGATGAAAATCCGGACCCGGCGTAGGAAATCGTATGACAATCAATATGGGATAGAAGCTTAGAATATATTTCCCACAACCACCGACAGCCCGGGATGGAATGCAAGGAATACTTTAGCACTAGTTGAGGTCTGATTTTCCCATCTAGCCCATTGACAATAAGAATCAGCTAGCTAGCGCACTACAATTTCCTATAAGACTCGAAAGGACCCTGATGGGCATGTGAGAAAGGGTATAAAAGGGTATAGCTTGCCCCTGATGAATTTGGAAATACTCCACTCGACACTCATTACCTATCATTCTTCATATGAAAATAGTTGCACCATGTAGTACTCCATTCCATTCTACTTCTTGTTCCATTGTTCCACAGGCAAATGAGGAAAACGCTTTGTGGTGCCTATGACTCTTAATGACTACATATCCATTCCATCAGATGATGCAGGAATCAGCTAAAATTGCAGGCCGTGAGTTCTTTGAAACCGTGTGAAAAAAGGATCTTCCTAAACAAGGGTGCACCGGCTGATTCAGGTATGCATTGAGATTCATGCAGATCTGATGGATCTTGAGTTGTTTTTGTTATCAGCAACAAATGTCAATTGATAGTCAGTTCGTTATTGTTTTGTGAAGGATCTGAACCCAGTCTACGAATTCACAAAAACAGCGAGAAGAGAACGAAAAAATCAGTCATTCGTGTCTTATTCCATCTACACTGGCAGAATCCCATCCACCGAACCACCCGCCAACCGCGGCACCAGTCGATTTCCTGCCTTGATCCTCTTCATATATCTCGGCGTCACTTGGAACTTCGACCTCTTCGAACCGCGCACTTTCACCACTGAGAGACCTGCTCCTGACACGATCTTTTCGTCTTAGGGCATGCACGATCGAATCCGAGGAACTCCTCGAGGACGCTACTGAACCTCCAGGTAGGTCTTCAATCACCCTCACAGGGACCTCATCATCATTGGGTTCAGCTTCAAGTTGGTGTCTTCGATCAGCCGTCATGCTTCTTCCAGATGCTTTGTGGGACTGTGTAGTACGCGAACGAGACGAAGGTGGAGTAGTGAGGACATTTGTACCGGGTCGTTTATTAGTGCCAGCACCTAATTCAGATTGATACTGTGCTTGAGCACGTGCAACGCCAATGAGTGCTAATCCGCCCGCGAGGATGTTCGGTCCGTGCCTGCCCCATAAACTCGAGAAGAGTTGCACAGGCGCTCCCAATATATTCCCTAGACTGTTTGGTTGTTCCGAATCGATACTCTCCTCTTCTGGTTCTCTCCTTGAAGAATTTGTGGTATAGGAAGGTGCTTGTCCCCCCATAGCAACGGCAGCCTGATCCCACAACATTCTAGCACGTTGTCGTAAAAATGAGTATAAACGAGCTTTCAAACGTGCAAGTGTAGTGTCAATTTCGGTCTCATGTGTTCGGAAAAAAGGCTGGAGATGTGTTTTGTATAGGTAGGAGGAACCTTTAGTCTGTGGAAGCGCGATGTACAGGAGGAAAAGGGTCTTAAGTATGTAGTAGAACGGTATCCTACGACCGTGTAAGGCGTCAGAGAGTCACTTCCGGTGAAGAAATGAAGGTGCATACCACGAGATTGTCCATTCTGCAACATACTCGACGCCGACGACAAAGCCAAGGACAGACCAATACATCAACCATCTTTCCAACTCCTCTTCAGAAGCTGGGCGTTGACTTAGAACTTTATACGATGCATAACCGGGATACAAGAAAGCAACCATCGAGCTGTTTTGTCAAAAGATCATTCAGTTTTTCTGACCTCATGCCGAGATGACTCACCTAATTAGTCGAGAGGTGAGAAAGAACAACATGAATGATACACTTGCAATACGATGCTCAATTGCCTATAGAAAGAGAATAGCGATTAGGTGGTGTAGTTGTCAGTCAAAAGCAGCAGCATGGCAGAAACAAATAAGGAGCAGCTGAACCCTTCAACAAATGACTGGATGACGTAATCGAAACATGCCCCTGCGTGAACTAAACTGCGCAGTTCCAAGGTCAATATAATTACACTTTACCATGCCGAAATTAACAAAAACATAGGGGAAATGCCGGGAAGACGAAGTAAACAGAGACTGACAATGCGTAAATCTCATCGGACTACTGCCACCTCCAAGTACCGTCAGGATGAGGACGGAGTGACCGTGCTAGATGACGCAAAGTGGAAAACTCTGACCCCATATGGTCTTTGTATTAGTATGGTCCTGACCCTAATCCTTTCATAAAAGTCTGAACTGCTGTATCAAGTCAATGATGATGACGGCACAACGTACCAATTCAAGCGTGGTGATGTGTACGTCTCGTTTCTTCTGCATGCACCTCACAACCTCTGACGTAAAATGTACCCCAGAACAACAGTACTTCCACGACACAAAGCTCCAGGAGAACACATCGAACCACATGAGTATTGGATTGGGAAGATTCTTGAAATTCGTGCCGATGCTGAGAGTGAAGACTCTCGCACCGTATGTGTGTCCTCGTTACGATGATACGAGACTTATTTGCCCTCCCAGATATGGGCAAAGGTTCAATGGTTTTATGATGCTGAAGAAGCCGCCAGCATAGTCAAATCTCTGTAGGCCTTGCTCTTCCTTTTTCTTTGCAGAACCAAAGGGTAGCGATATTCAAATTTCAGCTAGGGACACATCTCATATCGGCAGATTCGAACGCCTTCTGTCTTCTCACTGGGACTTTGTGCTTCCACAATCCTTCAATGCAGTTGTCCCTATGCATGTACTTCGTCTATACCCTTTCCTAAAGCACGAGAGATCGCGTGCAAAGAGGCTTACACTTGGTATGGGACGGCATGTGAATGCAGAGAAGGAAGCTATTGTCACCACGAACACCGTTGCCGCAGATGGAGAGTTCGAACTGGAACCAGGATTGGAAGATCAAGTACCTATAGAACCAGATATGTTCTATTGGAGGTACACAATTGACATTGATCGAAAGAAAATCAGCGTTAGCATTTAATCTCCGTGTTATCTGACCAAGGTTGTGATTTGATTCCGTATTACAGCCTGAACCAGGGTTGTCATCATGTCTCTGCTCACTACCATATTCACCCGATGCGACCTCTCTCTTGGAAGGTGTCATGTTGTTCTGCCCTCGACAGATATGTCGTACTCCATTCCATGTTGGTTGTTTACGAGATGCTAAAAGTGTTTGGGTACCTGACGATCAGGAGGTTCAACATTCACCTTCAAAGTCGAGTGCCAGAGGGCGAAATGCCGACCGAAGGCGCAGAAATAGGAATAGACAGGGCAAGGGCAAGGGCAAGGGCAAAGGGGTGGAAAAAATCGAGGAGAAAGAGGTCCTCACGTGCGTGCAATGGTTAACACCACGCGCAATGCAGCGTATAACTTGCACACCCAACTCAAGTGACTCGCTTGATCTATTGTCCTTCTTTTCTCCTTCCCCGACTATTAACACACCTACCTTTCATAAAAATCATCGACGAAAATCAGATTTTTCGACTGCATCCCCGTCCTCGATCATCTCTCTCCTCCAACGTGTTTACGCACGTCAAATTCAGCGACACCGTGGTTCATCGATGACATCTGAACGTTTTTCAACGCATCCTGTACCAACGATGTCTGGTGGTAGCTGGATTGAAGTGGAGGATCCATCAGTCGTCGCAGAAAACGATTTTGACGTTGATGTGTCTTTGCAAAGTGATACCTCTGCAGATGATTGCATTTGTGAAGATATCAATGATGATAGTTTTGTCAGTGAAAATGGCAATGGCAACATTGGCAGCTCTTGCCTGTCTCGAGATGCAACGCCCCAACTTGCGGCATCTAAAGTAGTCTTGAAGCCAAGATCCAAATCAAAACTCAGACTTCAATCGCAAACTACAGAAAACGAGAAGTCGAAGCAAGTCCAAGTTGAATCTTCTTTTTCTCCAATAACAACAATTTCTTATGATAAACCCCTTCAGATGGAACCCTTGACGCCGGTAACTCTGCTCGCCACATTGTTCCTCCTTCCCTCGCCTTTTCCGCCCAGCTATGCGGCTGCTATATCTTCACAATTTACCACCAGCGCTCCTCCTTCCCTCACTCCAAATACCTCTGGTAACATTGTTGCTTCTACTCTTCCGACATCAGTGGTCTCACCAGCGAAAGCAGCAAAATCAGTCCCGAGTCCTATGGATACCTCCTTTGATATGGCAGTTGATTCTAAAGATTTATTGCTCTTAGCTTCACAACCTCTCATACGAGGAGCGGAATATATCCCAAACCTTGGTCCCACAGGGAATGTGAACTTGGTTCTAGCTGCGAGGAGATTAATTTGGAAGGCATTGAGTGCCATTGGTCGGCTCGAGCTATCTTCAAATGCGAGTGTAACTGCTCCAGGACTGAAGGAACGCAACCAAAAGTCAAAAGCGAGATCTAATTTTGAGGATGGTCACATACATCAAGACGAACGTGTATTCGACGAAGCACAGCAAGATATGTGTGATGCCGAAGACTTTCTCAGGGTCTCAGAATGTCTGCTTTCAGTGATAGGTAACTGGAAAGAGAGAATGACAGAAGATGAAAAAGTGTTACCTCCTAGCGTAGAGGTAGACGATGGGATCATAATTGAAGAGGGATTGATTGATGATGACGAGTTTCTGAGTGGCGTTGGTAAATCAGATTATGTGGTTGTTGAAGAAAAGAAGAGGAAGGAGGATGGTGATGGAGACGTTGAGATGGATGATGGAATCGCCTATGAGAGAGAAATGGAGGAGTTTGGGTCGCTGGGGTCAGGAAAGAAGAGGAAGCGATCGGACGATGTATTTAAAGGTGGCCTGCGGAAGAAAGGAAAAGGGGAAGAGAAACGAGAAGAGCAAAATCTCACATTGGAGGACATCTTGAGAGTCGATTGGGCGTGCCCTTCTTGTGGGAATTTACTTTGACGGGTCCGAATGTATATGTGCAGTGGATCTATCTTACCTTTGGCTTTCACATCTTAGGGTATGTTTCTTGGGAGCAATTTGCAATATTTGACATCGTATCTCTTGAATGTATACTCAATGAAAACTCGATTGGCAATCAATAATTGCTGTCAAATGCTAAGAGAAGTATTCGGAATGTTTTCTGAATATACGTTCTTCTGGACTAAGGGCCAGCAGTTAAAGAGTCGTATTAGCATCCAATACTTGGACGCTGATCAATATCCGGGGAGAATATCTGGCACAGTGTTTCTTACATCCTCGGCAGACTGGAATGCCAACCAAGGCCCCAACAAGACCATTACTATCCGTGCTCTCGCACACATTCTGAATATCAAGGTCTGTTATCAAACCCCTTACTGAAGAAATTTGCTTTTATCTCTTGATGGCAACCTAAGAAACCGCCAGTTCTCGGTGACCTAGTTCTAGGCCACACTATCCACTTGCAATTCTTTGCGTCTCGTTATTCTCACGGATAGAGAATTCGAGAATGCCAATTCAGAAGTCCTTGTACGTTACGGTCCATCAGTGTGGATTTTCGACCTCAGAGATTTCGGAGAGCTAGATATTGCATCCACTATGTCTCATTCATACTTAACGTCTTCCTTCCATCCCAGACTCATATAAAATCTACTCTCAGAACAATGGTTCTATTCGGCGGAATGCTGCACGCGTTTTCATAATAAGTGTGCCCCATGTCACTACTTGGTATGTATAGATTTATCCTCCCACGAGCATGGTGAACTAGGCTCACGATATGCTCAATGAGATTACGTGTAACACAGTTTCATGTAGATGTTTACCAATTGCGACGTCGGGGCAAACGTTGCCGATCAACCAAACCCTCGTTGCGTAAGTATCAGTTCCGACATCATTTCCATGTTAGACAGTTTCTTACATTTACAGCCCTCATTTGTTCTCAAACACTCAGTCCTTCTTGAGTGCAACATTCTGCCCTTGCAAACTATGTATTTGCTGTTTACTTCGTTAACCGTTCCAAAATAGCCATTAGATGGAAAGCACCTCGGTCATATCCACTTTACCTGATTACTGGAAAGATGAGGGAATCTTGGCTATCCCAGCACTCATATTGAGGGTTACTTATTGTCCATCTAGGGCCGTTGCAATCATAATTTTAATTTCAAGTTCCGGTTCCGGTCTTTGTCTCGACGAATGGAGGCTGGAGTCTTATCACTTGTCAACTCTGGCAACTGTTGTTCTGAAAACCGCAGTGAAATTTGTCCACTTTCTGGTGTGTGTGAACAGATAGTGAAATAATCGTAAGCATTACCTTCCTTGAATCCAGTGGTCGTGTTCTCTGGACTTGCGGTACTGACACTTAGCCTGACTGTGCTTTGACAGTTTATACACAATAAGATAATATAAACCCCAACAATATTCATTGTTCATCACAGAATTGACTATAAACCACCACAGGTTGCCAAAGCAAGATTCTGTTTGAACCAATATCATTCAATTCCGTGGCTAGTCATAGAGCCTTTTCATCAGCAGAGTGGTCGAATTTCTCTATGGTGGGTGCAAGGTCTGTCGCGTGAACACGGTGCATTTCAAAAGTCTGGAGGATTAGAATATAGGAACCATCTGAGCCAAAAGGCCCTTACCATATCACTCGGATTTCTTGTCTCTGCTAGAATTCGTGCTTGAATTATTTGGTTAGATGCGGCTGTTGACTTATGGGCGATCATGTTTGAAAGAATATGAGACATTCTCGATCCTTTGACTAACCTGAATTGGATTATGAGGATCATTCAATACAAATTGTCCTATAGAGTACTCTGTACTTCCTGCCCGGATTTTCATGCGAACATTGAGAGTCCACATCATTGAAATCGCATAAACCTTGGGTAATGCTGTACCAACAATCACGGACAAAAGCCGATCCGTGCCGGGCCAAACTTGAGAGAATATGAGATTTAGCACCGCACTAATCATTCGGTGTCGGACTTCTGCCTCATCACAAAAAACAGGAATGTCATACCAAACTGTCGCGGGTGCCGCAGAAAACCACGTCAACTGAAGGAGAGCTGCGAACAAACCCGCAGTTCTGAAATCCTGTATAGTTATCATGTCCCCAAAGAGTTACAGTGAACCTACTGGGGAAGGAGATCCCTCTTGATCTTGAGAAGGAAATAGGTTGTGGTGATGGTCAGACATACGTCTGCACCTGCAAGACAAGGTCGTGAATCAGAATGAGAGACTCAACCAGAATTACGTACCAACCACAGAGCCGAAGTGGGCTGCGACTTTGAAATGTCAGGTCGAAAAATCACTTATGGACACAGTCTGGACATACACCAAGGCTTCATCGAGGGTGTAGCCTGGACTCCGATGGTAATATAGTAGGTCTAATGAATGAGCATCCTGAGCTATCGACAAGATTTCAAGAACTTACGGCGATGCACATAGCGGCATAGGCAAAGGCAAGCGCAGCGCAAATGGGGACAGTAACCCACCATTTCCTGCCGGAGATAACATACAGACGATGGACGAAGAAAATTTGGACGTAGAGGTCGAGAGTAGCAGTCTAGGATAAAAAGAATTCACAACAATTCTTGCCGCACTTGACTCGAGTTCACATACCATCAGCGCGCTACCCGACTGCCACCAGACAGTATAATTGAGGGCAACAGCGGCATCAAGGTCTGTAAAATGATCGATAAGTTGAGCCCATACAAGCGCACTATCATCCACACCAATACATTATCCTGAATATGTTGTTAGGGGATAGCAAGACTTACACTATATGGATTGACTTCAATGTTGTGAGGATGAATAAGACGAGGACAACAATCCTGAGAACTAAGCGATCGCGCCGATAACGGATAGCATAACGCATGAACTGCACGCATCCCGTGTTTAGAAAGTTAGCTCCTTAACTATCAGTGGCTTGCTTTCGGCTTACTTGGCAATAAAGGATGCCTTGAAGCAGAGCATCAAGAAATCCACCGATCAACTGAATTGAGAGTAATTGCCAGATAAAAAGAGGTCAGTCCAAAGACAATACGTGATGCATCGAACATGTTCAGCTCACCCAAGGACCTAGAAGCCACTTCGCATAATCTGGGGATATCATCCTCTAGATGGAGAGTCATTCACAAGTTCCGCAGAATGCATTTAGCTTTTATAGGCTCACGACAAGTAAGTGTATCATAGTGTCAAGTTAGACATCTGCTCATGGCTGCTAATGGTGGTCGGTCAATTATGATGTTTATCCTTGTCACCAATTCAAACTCCGGCATATTACGCACTAGTCGTAATTGCGATTGATTTGAAGCGCTCAGCTTGAAACAGGTAGAAGCTGCACTTGTTCGTGTGACTGTCAGTTGATTATCGGAATTTCACCAGCTGAGTTCTGAAGGTTCAGGCAGGTTCCAATCAAGAATGGTCTTCGGGAGTGACCCTCAAGGCATGTATCTTTCTTTTGTAGCATTTATCTAGCGCCGGCTGTTCCCTCCTGGACTCAAGAGTTCCAATTGGCAATAATCATACAAATATCATTCAGGCCATCTATTACCACCTCAACTGTCTAACTTGTCCAGCCCTTGCGAATGGGAAAGAAACCAGTTTGTAATGGCTTTATCCTAAAAACATAGTCCATTTTTCTAATGACTGTTTAAAAATAACTGCAAGCACACTGCCTGCTTTAATATACAACTTAATAGGAAAGTATCCATAGTCCGCGACACTCAGCGCCTCTAAATGCCATAAAGCTCATTATTCAAATTGTCGTCATATCTATCATCGCCGACATCATTTCATCACTCCTGCTTCTGGGTGGTATTCATTCCTGCTGTTAATAGCAGTTGGGAAATTTAATATTAGGAAAAACAGAACTACGTGAGATTAGACGATCGAACATCTTGCACCTTATCTTACACCTGAACTCTCACCTGTATGGGTGTTTTTTCCTTCTAGACCACATAAGCCTCGCTTTTCTTCTCGATTAAGCGAGCCTTCACCCGCCCTAGTCACACTCAAAATTCTTTGAAATGTTCCAGTTTCCAGCCGATATTGGAACGTCTTTACCCGAGGAAGGAGCTGGAATGGCGGCTGGTGGGAGCTGAAGGCTTTCTAGAACTCGGATCGGTTGTGGGTTCAACTGTCGAGGAGCTTTTCCTAGGTTCATGTTATGGCCTGTCTTCGATAGAGCCCAAATAGCACTGATGATCTGCGGTCGATGGGGTTGATAAAATCGCTCTGGCAAATCATCGGGGCTTTCAGCGTCGCTCAAGATAACATCATCGGTCCATTGTAGTCCTTTTTGCCTATCAAGATCTGTATGACCCTGAACACTCGAACCACGCTTAAAACCTTCCATTATCTCCATACCAGGTAGATCACACATGGGGTAGGTTCCAGAAGTTCTTTGCCCGGTGATACTCCTCAAGTTCAATGTTGTATAGGAATCTATAGCACCCGAGGATGACCGACTCGATAGGTCCGGACTATGGGATGATGGTGAGACAGAGGAGAATGTAGCTGTTGTCCCAGAATCATGCCTTGTAACCGGATGTATGGTCGAAAAGCACTTTGGATGCCTTAACACTGAAAGTGACGAGATCTCGTTGGGCATGGCATGAGATCTTGTTTCACTATCACATGAATCAATCAGTTTTGCAGCAAGAGCAGGCTTTGAGCTTGACTCTGGTGTTGGTAATTTCCGGAGTGGTTGTAATGGTAGAGCGTTCTTCACGGGTCGTGGTGATGGTAGTTGTCGTACTTCTTGACCAGGGACTGGAGGAAGAGGGATATCAGAAGAATGATAGACAGCCCTTCCCTTCATCTTCAATTCCGCAGGAATCCTTGTCCTCAGCATCTCTATCGTATCCATACTATCCCGGCTAATTTTTCTGTGTCTCATCGAAATTGCAACATTCTCATCACGAACACGACTCTGCTCGCTCACTGTATCAAATGCATCCCGTTCTTTTACAGGAGTCATCAATGATGTGCGGAAATCACTAAGTGCTTCCGATGGTGGGCCAGGGATTTTCACTGCAAATTCGCGAGTTGTTTTGAGCGCCTCAGGTACACTGTCGACATTATAAGCAATGCGTTTGTCCACTTTTCCAGCAACGTCTTGACAAAAAGGGGTTATATCATCTTCGTCAATAATGGACTCTCGCACCGGAAATTCCGCCCGTTGTTGAGTGAATTGGGATCCAGATGAACGTGCCGAAATAGATGATCGATACACAGGGAAGGGAGAACGGGAAGGGAGGAGTCTGTGGGAAGTGGACAGAGTAGGTTGTGCGTTTCTATCCATTTCAGGGGGAAGAGGCCTCGGTTTTTGCAAGTGTTTTGGGGGTATTTCACTAGTAAGAGCGAGATCCCCACCAACTAGCGCCATGTTGGTCTTGGTCTCCGGAACGGAATGCAACACTACCTTTGCCAGAGAAGGTTTATATTTTGTGAATGAGAGCATCCGGCGTGGAACGTCGACAATTTCTGCCTGAGCAGCGGAGATATCTGATGTTTGGGAAGCGTTAGACAGACGCCATGTTGAGCCTTGGAGGTAGGCTGGAGTAGGTGGTTCTAACTCGAAAGATGATTGACTGAAGTTCTGAGTGTGATCATAGGGAGCAAGGGTAGGTGTCTGATCTGCCCCAAACGTGCCGAAGGATTTATCTATAAATTCAGGAGTGCGGTCATGTGTATTCAGATCAGAATGTGCAGGGGCAACGCTATACAGACTCAGTTGATTTTCAGGTTGTCCTTGTAGTGTCCTTGTAGTATAGGGTACAGTCCTGTGTCGATTTTCGATAATCTGGTTGATGGTCGGGGTGACTGGGAGATTGATACGAAAACGTTGAAGAAGCGATGTAGGCGACTCGGGTTGATGATAAGTTGTCGTCCATCCAGGTGAGCGTTCATGCATGCCCCTAGTTCTAGTCTCCACGAAATCGGACACCCCTGAAAGATTCGCGATCGTGTTCAGTTTCTGGAATCGTTGAGCTGGAGCTCGAGAGGGGAACTCCATGTTTACATGTGAAGGAGATTGATCACAAGTACTGTTGTGTCTCCCGGCAGTCAAAAAAGTACTAGCTGCATATGGATGTGGCTTCTCATTGAACGATGTGTGAAGGTTGTAGTTAATGACAGATTCTCGTAGAACAGTGTGAGGTACAGTGATTCTAGGCAGCGATTGTTGAACAGAGAGTAGATCCCCGGAGACAGGTTCCCGTGATTTTGGCCGTCGTAAGTTCCATTCCAAGGACTTTGATGTTAGCTCGCCGCGCAGCGCTTTAAAGTCCTCTATCGTGTCCACACTTAAACGCCCAGAGGGATGAGGGATTGGAAAATCAACGAATAGTAAATGTGAGATCACTCACCCTTTAGCAACTCCAATGCAGAGAAAAGCTCTTGAAAGCATTCTCAATGCCCTTCTAACGTAGGCAATCGGTATACCGAAAAACAGAAATCCAGTCACAGTCTCGATAACGCCAAATTTAATACCAATGTTAATCCAAAAAATCCCTCGGAAAAGCACTGCAGCATCTTTCGACTTCACTTCAATTCTCCGTTGAACAAGGAGTGCAAGGATAAGCCGATAACAAGTACAGCAGAAACAAGAAGCCTGGAAAAGGGCGAAAAGGGCAAGAGTGATAGAAGAGAAGAATGGCCAGACAAAGCGGGCTCTGCTGTCACGGAAGGTAACAGTGACATGGTTTGGGCCATGAGCTGCACGCTATCAATACAAGCAAGATAGGTGTACTCAATGAACGGGCATACCATAAGAAACACCAACGAACGAAGCGATCACGTTCATTGCCATTACGGTGGGGATGAACATGAATAAAAGTAACTTCGTAATTTTCCGAAACTTGCGAGGAACAATTGGAAAACATTCGCCTTGAACCCAAATATATAGAAATGACATATAACAAAGGAGTTGGGTGAACGAAAGTGTGCCTGTGGGATCACAAGATTCAGGGCTACTCGAAAAGTGAAGGAAAAAGTTGACTCACCTATTAATTCATCAAGAGCTCTGAACATCGGAATACTTTCCCGCACAGCGGGTGAGATATAAAGAAAAACCTCAATGAGAGAAAGAAGAAAAATGATCCATCCCTCGGCAACCAAAAGGAGATGTCGCCTATAAAGAACGTAAGTCTGTCTGATGAATCACAACCATATAAAAGAATCAACTTGCCGACCAGAGTGCCAACAGATGAAAACCAAGGAAGTTGAAAAGATGAGTTCTAACACGACAGGTATGATCAACAAAGAGTGGTGAATTTCAGTTGACTGTCCGGTATAATAGCAACGAAGACTAGAGGCTAGCGAAATACAGGACTCAGGGTCGAGATTAGCAGAGGTACTCGAAGTGGTCGATTGAGCAGCCGATGACGTTGTTGACATTGACAACTGCTTCAGAGTCGTGGGTAGTGCAACAATTGCAGCGGATTCTCCTCAGCTTAAAGTGTTATGAACGCGACGGCGTATCGTAAGCAACTGACTTGGTGACAGGAAGGCCAAAATAGAAGTCGGGAAGGTGGATTCGAAGAGAATAGAAAGTTAAAAGAACGGAAATTCCTGCAGGATCAGAATACCCTGAATCTCTGAGCTATAAGAAGCTCTTCAAACCCAACGATCAAGCTGGAAGAGAGCAAGGAAAAAAAAAAAGAAAGAGAAGGGTGAAAGGGAAGGGTGAAAGGCAGAAGTCAAGTACAGTCTGACCATAGGCGAAAGAACGCTGATCTCTTGCACCTATGGACGGGTTGCTAACATAGGGAACAGAGATCTGGGATCAATCATTACCAGGAAGGTTTTTACATGGTTACTATCCCTGTGAAACATGGAAACGCGGGTCCTCCGATGACAGAGCGGTCAAGAGGTTTCTGAAGAGTAATAATGTCGGAACCATCTGTTAAAAGGTGTCGATGAAATTGTTATGAAATTGTTGTCAGCACACAGAAAGACCATCTGATTAGATCAGCAAGTTAGTTTTTTTCCTTGCGCTACCCTCGATATGGTTGTGAGTTGCTTCTGTACAACATTCTGCCCACATCATGTAACTCGGAGAAATAGCGGATATCTGTCTTGCAACATGCTCCTGAACAGCACCTGCCTACACGCCCAGGAGATCCTACCCCTCAATCCCGGAACCTAGACTCTCTCATGCACCCCTTTGCACGTGCTCGAGAGCGTACTCGTGCACTCAATGCTGTAAAAATGGACAGGATGTTTGCAAAGCCATTTGTTGCTGCTTTAGAGGGGCACGTGGATGCAATAGAGTCGATGGCCAAACAACCTGATTCACAAGTGAATGTTGCCAGTGGGAGTTGGAGCGGTGGTGTGTATCTCAGGTTTTTGCGAGGATGACTGATATACATCCAGCTTCTTGAAATTCAAATATTCAATAGATATCATCATGCATGACCTGTCGTCGAGGCACATAACCACCAAGATTCCAAAGGCGCATAAAGGCAAAGTTTCTGGATTATGTTACGCCTCAGCCGACACGTTGTTGAGTTGTGGTGTTGACCGTACGGTGAAGTTGTGGTCAATCAGTGATAACAGCAGTGAAGATAATGTCTTGGTGCGCATACCTAAACCGCCTCTGCAAGTCAGCTCATCTGTTACTTGGTTTAGACGCAGCCCCTGAACGTTTTCCCCGGAAAAACTGCCTTCAAGTGAGCTCACTTTCAGGAGCGTAGGCGTTCAGACTGATTTTTCTCTTGCGCCACCTTTTTACAGTGCTGTCGACCATCATCGATCAGACCGTCTGTTTGCAACTGCCTCGAACACCCTCCAAATTTGGGACGAGACCAAGTGTGTTTCCGCATCATCACTATCTTCAAACAGCTTGTCCTGATTATTCACGCACATTTTATATTTATGATTGTCCCTGGATTACCTTTGGATGACTTAACACGCACCTACTTTTCATTGCAGAACATCATCAATTTCCAACCTCGCCTTCCAGACCTCTGTTGAGACTATCACTGCTCTCAAGTTCAATCTCGCTGAATCCTCCATTATCGCATCATGTGGCTCTGACCGTACATTCACTCTGTATGATATTCGTACTTCCAAAGCTGAACGTCGTGTCGTCATGCACTTTCAATCAATATCCCTATCTTGGTCGCCAACACTTCCTACGCTCCTTCTTCTGGCATCGGAAGACCATAATTTATATACATTCGATGTTAGACATCTTAACCATCCAACACAGATATACAAGGCTCATTCGAGTGCTGTTACAAGTTGCGAGTGGAGTCCTACGGGTATGGAGTTCGTGAGTGGTGGGTGGGACAAAACAGTTAGAATCTGGCAATTTAAGGATGGAAAGGCTGCACAGAGACCAGAAGTATATCACACAAAACGCATGCAAAGGTGTGTAAAAATCAAATGTTTTTCAAGATCATGATCGCTCAGAGTGGAATACAGAGTGACATCCACTGTATACTCCGGTGATGCTCGGTTTGTATTATCAGGCTCAGACGAAGGAAATGTACGAATTTGGAAAGCCAAAGCCTCAGAGAGACTTGGTGTTGTCACAGCAAGGGAGCGGGCTGCGATTGAGTATCGCAATAAACTCAAGGAGAGGTGGGCTGTCGATACAGAGGTAGCAAGAATATCTCGGTATGCGTTTTCTGAGCCTTTCATATATGTAGCCTGATAATGTCATAGATCGCGTCATTTGCCGAAAGCCATTCGGTCGACGGACAAGCTCAAACATACCATGGTGGAGGCCCGCAGAATCAAGGAGGAGAGAAGGAGAAAGCACACAAGAGCAGGGGATTCGAAGCCGAAGGCAGAGAAGGAGAAAGTTGTATTGGCAGAACAATCATAGTTGCCGAATCTGTTGTTATTGTATGTTTTTTGGCAGTCGCTCAATCCTATCTTTGCCTACGCTTCCTCTGGATTATAACATTCTGTCCGTGAGCCCACTTCCTTGCTTGGAGGTGAGTGTATGCCTAATGTGATTCCTGAATTTTTTTCTCTTGCCTGATATGAAATGGGGTAAGGAGAGTCATCGGAGAGTCATCATCAATTTTGTAGACTGTAGTTAATACATGCCATCACATTTAAAACACTTGGATATTTTTTAAATAATGTTTAACTAAAGTAGGGATGCAATGATGTTTTGACATACTTGACCAATAACAGTTCGTGGCTTAAGAGAGGAATCAACATCAGAACTTGGATCGGTACTATTTGGATGGCTATTAGCATTCAGATATCCAATTCCACTAACCCAGAATATAGAGTATCAGTATGTTGGCCCCAATGAAGCAAATACTGTGAGATAAGGATAAAACTGTGAGAGGAAACATGGCATGCATATATCCAATTCATGAAAGAACTGATCTTATTCCTTGCTTCCTCTAGAGCTTTGTCTCCACACCACGAACAGCAAGTTTCCTCTGGAGCTTGGTCTTCATTCAGACAATCAGCCAACCAGAAACATAGAAGACAAACTCTAAGATCGACTCACGTTTACAGCATCCATGTAAACATCGGTGATGACCCAATGCTCCCTCTTCATATCTTTTCCATGAATCGCAATCGCCAAATCCTTCGTCATAACTCCATCCTCATCGATCACCTCCACACAGGCCTTCTCCAATTCCTCACAAAATACCTGCAATGGCCCATTCTTATCCAATTTCGCCCTATGCAACAATCCCCTCGTCCAAGCAAATATTGAAGCAACAGGATTTGTCGACGTTTCATTCCCCTTTTGATATTCGCGATAATGACGAGTGACTGTTCCGTGAGCTGCTTCGGATTCAATTATCTCACCGTCGGGAGTCAAGAGTTCGGATGTCATCATTCCAAGAGAACCAAATCCTTGAGCAAGGATATCGGATTGGACATCGCCATCGTAGTTTTTGCATGCCCAAACGAAACCGCCTGAAGATTTGATGGCTTGAGCGACCATATCGTCGATAAGACGATGTTCGTAGTAGGTGCCAAGAGCTTCGAATCGGGGTTTGTAGGTACTGGAGTGAGATGTAGGTGAGTTGAGAGGAGATACATATATACGGGTCGGTAGGATGACATACGACTCGTAAATCTCCTCGAATATGTCCTTGAATCGACCATCATATTTTTTCATGATGGTATTCTTAGTCGACATGAACTAGACATTTATGTGAGCTTGGCGATACACGAAGATATCCAGGACCAACTTACGAGGTTCATCTTCTTGGCAAGAGCCATCTTAAACGAGGAATGGGCAAACCCAGTTATAGACTGGGAGATCATCAGCTTTAGATTGATTATGATTATTGGCAAGGAAAGACGTACTTCATCAGTATTGTACATGCTCATAGCTACACCAGGAGCCTTGAAGTCATAGACATTCAACGCTGTTGGCGTTGAGCCGTCCGCAGGCGTATAAACAAGTTGAAGTTTCCCTGGACCAGGAACAACATGATCCGTCGAGCGATACTAAAACACACTCCAGTCAACAAACACAGCCCACAGGATGCAAGACATACCTGGTCACCGAAGGCATGACGACCGATGACAATAGGGTTGACCCAGCCAGGAATGGGACGAGGAATCCGCTTGAGGATGATGGGTTCACGGAAAACAGTTCCTCCGAGAATATTACGGATCTGTCAAAATTCAAGATGTTGGTGCATCGCTACTGGGATGGGAAACATACGGTGCCGTTGGGGCTCTTCCACATGGCCTTGAGATTAAATTCCTTCACACGAGCCTCATCGGGTGTAATCGTTGCGCATTTGATGCCGACTTTGTATTTCTGAATAGCATTGGCAGCGTCGACAGTAACTTGGTCACTGGTCTAACACGGAGACCAGATCAGGTATTATGAATTATGAACATGGTCTCGGACGAACCTGGTCTCGGCACTCGAGACCTAGATCGTAATACTTGATGTCAAGTTTTAGATATGGAAGGATGAGCTGCGGAATGGGCGTTTGAGCAATCCAGACACTGAAACAGCTGATGTGGAAACATACTTCTTCCCGGATTTTCTTCCAGATAATCCTAGTCATTTCATCTCCGTCCAGCTCCACAACGGGATTCTCGGCCACAATTTTCTGAGGCATTCCGCGGTCTATGTAGCAATCGAGGGATGTTCGAGGCCGCAGTCAGACACAGGTGGCAAAAAAGAAAGGGATATTATGTGTGTGAGTGGGAAGGGGCATAAAAAGTCCCACTCACGTCGGCCGGTGGAAGTCGAAAATGCGCGGGACGTCGGAGACAACGCACGGAAATTCCGCATCTGAGCTGTCCACTTCATGATGAATAATGCAGAAAATCCGAGTAGTTAATGTGGAGAGATGAAGAGGTTATTGTTGAAATATCTGGGACGCAAGTCGTAATCCTCATATCCACTCCTTACACCGAACTTTTGCCGCTGCTTCTTTCAAGTGCCTGATATTGCACAAGGTGCCTAACAAAGGCCTGTTGATCTTTAGCACGAAGTCTCGGTTGAACACTATGTATTATGCGCAAAAACCTGGCTCTGGGCAGGGGACATAGCTCAGTTGGGAGAGCAGTAGACTGAAGTTCTAAAGGTCCCGCGTTCGATCCGCGGTGTCCCCACACCTGATTTTTTCCAGCAACTTGTCTTCGTTGTTTCCAGGACAATTTGATCACATCATTGACTAAACAGTCGGACTGTTCAGTTTGACCAATGTTTTATCAATGTGAGTTTACATGATAAGTATTTTTTTGGAATATCTCCCAGGGCTGATTCTTGGCTAGAGGCAAACGCAGTTCTATGATGGTGTTAATCACTCTTCCTCGTTCCCCTTTGAAGTGGAATGATCAAACATCTTAGACTGCTTTGATGTTGATACATGAGGTCTGACTAACATCAGTTTCTCTTGAATGAAGATCAAAAAACTTTCAGAGATAGGGACTCTGTATTATCCTGGATAACCGTTGAGGGAAGAACTCCATGTTGGACATGGAGATATCCTGCATGTGCAATTCAAAGTCAAAAATACCTTCGTACTCACTACGCTGGATACTTGTCTATCAAAAGCTTGATTCATGGGTAAAGTGGAGGTATGGGATCTAGTGAAAACAGGTAGGTGCGATATTTCCAAATCATCATGCTCAACCCATCCCATTGATCCCATTGATCCCGACAATTAGTTCAAGGCTGCAATGAGACGGTTTTCAGCTTCCTTGAAATTAATCACATTCCAGATGGCATTGAGATACTGTTGTCGTTGAAGGAGCAGGAATCATCGAAGGTTTCAAGTGGATTGGACACATGTAGTGGACGTTCGATTCATCGGGAACGGTGGAAGTGATAAACAATCTCAATCAGGACTATACAGCGCAGTAGAGATTCAAGGGCTTACGTCGGGCTTAACGTTCTTGTATTGGAGGTAAAAAGCCTAAAGAGGGAGTTATTGCGATATATTAGAGATAAATCAGAAAAGCATACATGCTCCCAGATGTCGACACCGACGATCGGTATATGACTGAGCAACGGGTCTTGATTAGCAGTAGTGACAATTTCCAAAGCTTTAGTCTGGGGATTCAATGCCTGCGGGGAAACGAAGGGAGTTCATTAGAAGAGACACGGTTATTTTCAGGGATGAAATGATACACACGAGCCAACCCCAACCACTACCCTGGATTGCAGCAGTCTTGGCATTGAAATTTTGCTTGAAACCATCAACAGAGCCAAAATACTTGATGATTTGTTCTTTAAGAATTCCATCGTTGAGTTTACCGCCATCTTGAGATGCAGGAGAGAGATTCTGCCAGAAAAGGGAATGATTAATGTGACCTGTTCCGTTTAAAGAGAGTGTCAAAGCAGGTTGGACCAAGAGGGGACAGGGAAGCACGTACCACCACCATTGAACTTCAAAGCACTCTGAAGTGTAATTTTTTGTTTGGTGTCCTCGGTTTTAGCATATGCCTCTTCTGCGGCATTGAGGCCGTTGACGTAAGTTTGATGATGCTTGGTATGATGGAGTTCCATGATTTCTTTGCAGATGTAAGGTTCTAAAGCCTACTCACGCACGTTGTTATGTGAGTATTGACCACCAAGAAACTGAAGAACAATTCACATCATAGGCATAAGGAAGAGGTGGAAGGGTGTGAAGTGCAGCTGTGCGCGCTGCGAGACGGTAAGACAGGATCATTTGTCTAGAACCCAGGGCGTTGCGTGCGAGTGAGAACATGTCTATACCTAGAAAATGCAGACTATTGAGTATCCTGAATGAAGTGTACTATCCAAATGGAGGCCATGAATATGAGCTTTCAGCTTTCCGAATGGTGGGAAGAAGAAACAGAATGTAAATATACATACCAATGTCTGGTCTAACGAAGGAATCCAAGCGCGCGTCATCGTTTGTGATGCGTGAGAAAAATGTAATAGCTACTAAGCCAGCATTGGCTCCGCTTTTCTCAAGGTATCCTTGCCAACATCCATATTCTATAAAGATGCCAAATCTATTCATGTGATAATTGGCAAAGCAAGTGCAGATTAAAGTACAGTTAGTGTAATGTGAGCTGATCTTGACAATCACTATGGCAGAACCATCCACTGGAAACTGCTGGAAAGAGAGACAAAGTATTGCTGACAATGTAGATCGGCTGACAGGTCAATCAGACAATCAGATCTGAGGAGCTAGGGAATTTGCATATAGGAGAATGGCATGTGAATGACAACCAAGCCACAATTGCCCACATGCCTGCTGGACAAGCCCGATCTATCCTGTATCTCATTGCTCTTATCACCAATAGCTCTTTGGCTACTTGTATACAAACCATTTTAATGCTCAATTTATAATCCAATTTTAGTCAGGCCGGAGCACTCTGCTGTAAGTTAGAAAGTACAAAAATAGACGTGTGATCGGGTCAAGACAAGGCGTTCTTGACTGTGACGAGTGGAAGAAAAATAAACAACGAAGGACCCTTGGCATACCTCACATAAAGAGCTCTGAAACCTCTGGATGCTGTGGAAAACAGTGCTCATGTTTATGAAAAGAGGGTGGCTACCGGCAAGAAGACAAGGCTCATAAAAATAGTGCTGGCTACGGGGTCAGACCGGGGGAAGAAGAGGAAAGACGTTGAGAGTATAGGCGATTGCTAGAGGGACAGTGATGAAGTTTGGATCTTCTGAAGACGATGACCAGTAGACAATGAGTGAAAAGGTGACGGGGACGGGGATGGCCGACCGCGGAGGCAGTCCGGGGTAATGTCCATATATGGAGTGCATTCCCACGATTGGTCATGCTTGGCTGGGGGCGGCAGGCGGCTGGAGTAGAAGCATCTCATCTTCTCTCCACCACCATTCATGCCTGCCCGTCCTGGGCCAATAAGCCAGGAGAGCTATCCCTCCCCGTCGCCCTCGGCAGACACCCATTCAAATGATCCTTTCAGTTCACAACATGCTCACGGAAGGCGGGGATACTACGACAATGAGTCTGACATCGACTATACCCGCAGGGACGGATATCGCGAGACCTATGGCTCAGATGGGAGCAGCCCGGTGATTCATGAGCAGGGCTTCTATGACACACCCCATCAATATGACATGTATCGTGAGTTGCTTGTCTTTGCACTTTTTTTGAGTTCTAGTCTATTCATTGAGCTCTTATAATGCAATCAGAACCACAGGACACTGATTCAGATGGTGATGTATACCAGCGATTTCACGTACCGTCATCGGAGGATCTAGGCCAGGGCATGCGTACACCCTTCCCCGAGGCTCCAACGCCAACATATCTCGAACCCACAATGCCGCACGGTTCGCGAGATGCCTATCCAGCATGGACACCGGAAAACAACAGCCCACTTTCAAAGGAGGAGATAGAGGACATATTTCTAGACCTTACGCAAAAGTTTGGTTTCCAGAGGGACTCGATGAGGAATATGGCAAGTCTCTCCATTTATACTGATGTGGGCGACTGCTGCTGTTGGTTTCACTCATGAACTGCTTTGTGTGTCGTTGTCCATCGTTCCTGGAGTTTTTGGCAATTATCATATTCTGACTGTACCATTCGCAGTTCGACTTTCTCATGCAACAGCTTGATAGTCGTGCATCTCGAATGCCAACCAATAATGCTCTCATATCGTTGCATGCCGACTACATCGGTGGACACAATGCTAATTATCGAAAGTGGTACTTTGCTGCGCAGCTTGATCTTGACGACGCAGTCGGTCAAACACAAAACCCTGGCCTTCACAGACTGAAATCAAAAGGGAAAAGCAAAGGTTCATCAAGCGAAAAGTCTCTAAACTCTGCGCTAGAGCGGTGGCGGCAGGCTATGAATGGTATGAGCCAGTACGACCGTCTCAGGCAGGTTGCTTTGTATCTACTTTGCTGGGGTGAAGCGGCCCAAGTGCGATTTGTTCCCGAGTGTCTATGCTTCATTTTCAAGTGCGCCGATGACTATTATCGATCACCGGAATGTCAAAATCGCATCGATCCCGTTTCAGAGGGTCTATACTTACGCTCTGTCATCAAACCTCTTTATCGTTTCATTCGTGATCAGGGTTACGAAGTTGTTGATGGTAAATTTGTGAGAAGAGAAAGGGACCATGAAGACATCATTGGTTATGATGATGTCAACCAGCTTTTCTGGTATCCCGAGGGTATTGCACGAATCACACTCAGGAACAAAGTATGTTGCCACATGATCTGGTACTCGTCTTCAAAAGCTAACCCCTTGTCCTAAAGACACGTTTGGTAGACCTCCCGCCATCACAGCGCTTCATGAGGTTCCACGAAATTGATTGGGAGAGCGCCTTCTTCAAAACCTATTTCGAGAAGCGGTCATTTGGTCACCTCCTCGTCAACTTCAATCGAATATGGGTCATTCATGTGGCCATGTACTTCTTTTACACCGCTTACAATGCACCAAGGATCTACTCTCCGGAGGGTGGATCTGCAGCGATGACTTGGAGTGCGGTCGCCCTCGGAGGCGCTGTTGCCACTGTCATCATGATTCTTGCCACCCTCGCTGAATTTTCTTACATCCCCACTACCTGGAACAATACTTCTCACCTCACGCGTCGACTGATTTTTCTGCTTATCACCCTCGCTCTCACTTGTGGCCCCACATTCTACGTTGCCATTGTCGAACATAACGGTTCTGGTGGTTCGCTTTCACTAATTTTGGGTATCGTACAATTCTTCATCTCGGTCATTGCCACAGTCCTCTTTGCTGTCATGCCCTCTGGACGTATGTTTGGTGACCGTGTCGCTGGAAAATCGAGAAAATACCTGGCTAGTCAAACTTTCACCGCTAGCTACCCAACATTAGGAAAATCAGGCCGTCTTGGTTCAATGGTCCTCTGGTTCCTTGTATTTGGTTGCAAATTCGCCGAATCATACTTTTACTTAACGCAGTCGTTCAGCGGGCCAATTGCTGTTATGACCGGAATGAAGGTTCAAGGGTGCCATGACAGGCTATTCGGAAATGCATTATGTACAAACCAGGCCGCGTTTACTTTGGCTATCATGTTCGTCATGGATTTGATCCTTTTCTTCTTGGATACTTTCCTATGGTATATCATTTGGAACACGGTTTTCAGTATTGCGAGGTCATTTACCCTTGGACTTTCAATTTGGACACCTTGGCAAGATATTTACACCCGACTGCCAAAGAGGATCTACGCGAAATTGCTGGCTACCCAGGATATGGAAGTCAAGTACAAACCTAAGGTTTGCTTCAAATTTCAATTATTGATCATTCTGATTCTGACGACTTATCGTTCACTAGGTCCTTGTATCACAAATCTGGAATGCCATTATTATCTCAATGTATCGCGAGCATTTACTTTCAATCAACCACGTCCAGAACCTTCTCTATCACCAAGTCGACACTGGTGCAGGTGGTCGTCGCAGCCTACGGGCACCAGCCTTCTTCATATCGCAAGGTGAAAAGGGAACCAAAGGAGAATTCTTTCCTGCCGGAAGTGAGGCTGAACGACGAATTTCGTTCTTCGCGCAGTCCTTAACTACCACTATTCCGGAAGCGATACCTGTCCATGCTATGCCGACGTTTACGGTGGTAACCCCTCATTACAGTGAGAAGGTACGCCTCCTCTACTTCGTTTCTGGTGCTTTGCGTTCTCCCCTTTCCTTCGTTGCTTCTTGAGCAAGGGTGATGAATGCTTCTAGAATTTAGTACTGATGTAATCATTCTTGATTTTCGGTTTAGACGCTACTTTCCCTTCGTGAGATCATTCGTGAAGAAGATCAGAACACTCGTGTCACGCTTCTCGAATACTTGAAACAGTTACATCCAATCGAGTGGGAGAATTTTGTGAAGGATACCAAGATTTTAGCTGAAGAATCTGCGATGTTCAATGGCAACAATCCATTCGCGCATGACGAGAAGGGTGGATCCAAAATCGATGATCTGCCATTCTATTTCATCGGGTTCAAGAGTGCTGCTCCTGAATTCACGCTTCGTACCCGAATTTGGGCTTCATTGCGTGCTCAAACGTTGTACCGAACCGTATCTGGCATGATGAATTATTCTAAAGCCATTAAACTGCTTCATCGTGTCGAAAATCCAGAGGTTGTGCAGATGTACGGTGGGAATACGGACAAATTGGAACAAGAGTTGGAGAGGATGGCGCGTCGCAAATTCAAGTTTTTGGTCTCCATGCAACGGTACTCCAAGTTCAACAAAGAAGAACAAGAGAATGCTGAGTTCTTGTTGCGCGCGTACCCGGATTTACAGATCGCGTATCTGGAGGAGGAGCCACCGAGGAAGGAGGGTGGAGACCCGAGAATATTTTCAGCACTCATTGATGGTCATAGTGAGTTTGTCCCGGAGACAGGTCGCAGGCGACCGAAATTCCGTATTGAGCTTCCTGGAAATCCCATCCTGGGAGATGGGAAATCGGATAACCAGAATCACGCGATCATATTTTATCGTGGTGAATATCTTCAACTCATCGATGCAAATCAGGACAACTATCTCGAGGAGTGTTTGAAAATTCGTAACATTCTGGGAGAGTTTGAGGAGTACAATACCCCAAGCCAAAGCCCATATGCGCAGTGGGGTCTTAAGGATTTCAAGAAATCTCCCGTCGCCATTGTCGGTGCTCGCGAGTACATTTTTTCAGAGAATATCGGCATTCTTGGAGACTTGGCTGCTGGAAAGGAACAGACGTTCGGAACACTCGCTGCGCGGTCTATGGCGTGGGTCGGAGGAAAACTGCATTACGGCCATCCTGATTTCTTGAATGGATTGTATATGACTACAAGGGGTGGAGTATCCAAGGCACAGAAAGGATTACACCTGAATGAGGATATCTACGCTGGTATGAATGCGTTTGGTAGAGGGGGAAGGATCAAACACACAGAGTACTATCAGTGTGGAAAGGGTCGCGATCTTGGATTTGGAACGATTTTGAATTTCCAGACGAAGATTGGGACAGGTATGGGCGAGCAAATGTTGAGTCGGGAGTACTATTATCTGGGGACACAGCTGCCTATCGACCGATTCTTGACATTCTATTATGGACATCCCGGTTTCCATATCCATAATATGTTGGTCATCTTGTCGGTCCAGACATTCATCGCCACGAGTGAGTCCCTTGTGCCTTGAATTTGATATTCAGCTCCCTAATAGTTGTTGATCAGTGGTTTTCTTGGGTACTCTGAATTCACAGCTCAGAATCTGCGAGTATACTCCTTCTGGTCAGATGATTGGTGGACAACAGGGCTGTTACAACCTTGTTCCCGTCTTTGATTGGATTCGACGCTGCATCATCAGCATCTTTTTGGTGTTCATGATCTCGTTCTTGCCATTGTTCCTTCAAGGTATGCTCATCAATGGTTACCGTCATCTTAATATTTACGATGTACAGAGCTTGTGGAACGTGGTACCTGGAAAGCCATTTTCCGTCTCGCCAAGCAATTCGGATCACTTTCTCCTATCTTCGAGGTCTTCTCCACCCAGATCTACACTCATTCCATTCTCAGTAATCTGACGTTTGGAGGTGCACGTTACATTGCTACTGGGCGTGGCTTTGCAACAACAAGAATTTACTTCAGCATCTTGTTCTCGCGATTCGCTGGGCCAAGTATTTACCTTGGGATGAGGACGTTGGTAATGTTGCTTTATGTGACGTTATCGCTCTGGACCCCGTACCTCATCTACTTCTGGATTTCCATTCTTGCACTTTGTATAGCGCCCTTCTTGTTCAACCCGCACCAGTTCGTCTTCTCCGACTTTGTCATTGATTATCGGTGAGTAATTGCCTCATTGTTAATGGATAGGTGTTGATAAATGGTATCATAATTAGTGAGTTTTTGCGTTGGATGTGTCGCGGTAACTCGCGTTCGCATAATAATTCTTGGATCGGCTACTGCCGTCTTTCGCGCACGATGATCACTGGCTATAAGAAGAAGAAACTCGGCCACCCATCAGAAAAGCTTTCGGGTGATGTTCCTCGAGCTGGATGGAGGGCTGTCCTTTGGTCGGAAGTCATTTTCCCAATTTGCATGGCGATCCTCTTCGTCATTGCTTACATGTTTGTCAAGTCGTTCCCTGACTCTGACACTAGTCATTTCCCTCCGGCTCCGCTCATCCGTATCGCTGTCATTGCACTAGGGCCTATTGTCTGGAATGCCGCGATACTGCTCACATTGTTCATCTTTTCCGTTTTCCTTGGACCAATGCTTGATCCTGTATTTCCTAAGTTTGGATCGACCATCGCATTCATTGCGCATGCACTTGGGACCATTGGTATGGTTGGATTCTTCGAGTTCCTGGTGAGTTGTTGCCACATCCATGAACCTTCATCCTCTAACTTGTGTTTGTCTGAATTACAGTGGTTCTTGGAGTCTTGGGATGCTTCACATGCGGTCCTTGGTCTCATTGCGGTCATTTTCATCCAAAGGGCTGTTCATAAAATCTTGATATCCGTCTTCCTGTCCCGTGAATTCAAGCATGATGAGACGAATCGTGCGTGGTGGACAGGTCGATGGTACGGCCGTGGGTTGGGTGCACATGTGATGTCACAGCCTGCCAGAGAATTCATCGTCAAAATTATTGAGCTGTCGTTGTGGAGTTCGGACCTAGTTCTTGGGCATCTACTATTGTTCATGCTTACACCACCTATCTTGATACCTTATTTTGATCGCTTCCATGCGACAATTCTGTGTACGTTTCGTTTTAATGTCGGTGCGGAAATCCACTGACTTTTGGCCACTACAGTCTGGTTGCGCCCTTCAAAGCAAATTCGTGCACCTGTCTATACCAACAAGCAGAGAAGACAGCGTCGCTGGATAGTCATCAAATACGGCATCGTATATGTCACTGCCTTGGGAATATTTGTCACCCTTATCGCTCTCCGTGAGTTTCTATTTCTACTTCTGCTTGTCTTTTCGCATCGGATCGCTTATTATGGTGACCCGCAGCTGCCTCTTTACGTAACAACATGAAGATTGACTGTACTTTCTGCCAACAGCTTTGAAGACAATTTTACGACACTATTAGACTGCTCTTCATCCCATATTCCTGAGTAAACAATCTTTTGCCATTCATTTACATGAAATTGGACCCTTGGCCCGCTTGTGGACTTTGGATATTATCCTGCCTGATACTTCTGATGGTCTTGCCGTAGATAGGTACCATAATTTCTGATCACTCACGGACATCTAGTGTACGCCTATTATCATTACTACAAGACCATATGAGCACGATCTTGTTATTTATTAACAATGAACGGATGTTGTTTATCCCTATGACATTTTCTATGGGAAAACTCCTCATGTATTTTATAAAGGAATTCTCTGGTGAAATTGTTAGTCTACCGTCATTATCCATGACTGCTGCTAAGATTGGCATGTGTGCCAACGTCTTCAGTTTGTACGTTCATTGTTCTGGGACCAAATGTTCAGCGGATCATCTTCGTTTTGACACTGATAATTCGTAGGTGATTGTGGAGTTGGCAATTCAATTTTCATTCAACCGGCAGATGAATCAGGGTCTACTCTCCTGAGGTCGTATGGACCATCTGGTTTTTTGATTCTAGCGTATGGATGGACGAGACACCATTGCGTAAGGGTGGAGCAAGCGCTTCTTAGCAGAGTAGGCTGATCGTTTGCCAGACTATATTTTTGGTATCTGAGTAATAGATATTTCGTCGTAGTTCGAGTGTGTGATCATGCGGCTATTTTCTTGTAAATAAAGGTTGGAAATTCCTTTTGAGAGTGTCTTGATCGTGCTTTTTTTTTTTCATCTCGTACACTTGAATTTCCATTAGAATCAATCTTCTGGTGGTGGTGGTGGAGTTACCTTGGGCAGTCTGATACCGGCAGTGTGTTTATGGTCGAGTTGGATTCATTTCAATCTGTCATCTACCAAGTATTCTGCTACGTCTTTCACCCATGTGAATTTTGATCTTGGCCGTTTGTGTTCATCTAGGTCTCTATTATGATTAGTTCGAGTCTATGATCAGCCTTCGTCTTCCCAATCCATAGTAGAATTCATGGTTGTGCTGTTGAATCATATCCCTAGTCATGTATAAGAAGACTCCATTGGGGTTGTGATAAACTTAGACTGTGTTTCTTTCACAATACGTCTGCGGGATATGAGGATATTTGCTATTCTTCACGATACAACTCATCATTCTAATTCATCATAATGTCATGGTCCTCAATTTAAGTTCATAAAAGAAGAGCCGTTAGGAGAGGGGGTTCCTTCCGAGGAGTACTTCAGAACACCATTTTCTAAAAAAATTCATGCCGCCGAAATCGTTTTGTCACAGGTTCAGATAAATACTGGTTAGGATCAAGCAAGAAGGTACATTGTTCCTTCTTGCTGAGACCATTGAATATCAAAATGAAGTATACCTTGTTGGTGAATCTCGCTTTTGTGGTCGTGGCTTCGGCTCGTACCTTCACTGTACGATTTCTAGTTGTCTGACCAGCCGGATGGCTAAAGGTTGAGTTAGGTCTACAATAACTGTCCTTTTACTATATGGTAGGATGAGAAATCTACTCTCTGCGAGATATCACAGTTGACATACTCCACAGGCCAGCCGTAGGATCTCCGCTTCGCTGAAAGACGTGCTTTGACTTTGCTTTTAGATGTTCACCGATTTAAATGCTGGTTCAGATGTCCCGGGTCAGGCTACAGGGTGAGTTTTGCTGCCTCTAAATCAGACTACTTGAATGACTATGCACACAAGATGGGAGGCACCTCAGTTCACCAGTGTTAGTTTCAATGTTCCTAACGACTGGAAGGCTGGTAGAATCTGGGTATATTCTCAAACAATGTTTTGAAGTCTTATCAGTATTCATGGAATCCTCAAGGCCCGTCGCAACTGTGATTTCAGTGTCAATCCTGGGCCAAACTCTTGCCTCGATGGAGGTTGTAATGGTGGTTTGTTGTGTGATCCTCATATAGGGACTGTACGTTCAATCTCAACGAAGAGACGAATGCTCACTACATCCGTCCTTAGGGTGTTCCTCCTGCAACTCTAGCTGAGTGGACCTTACAAGCCAGTGGAAACGAAGATTTCTATGATAGTACATTTCTATTAATTGAAATTCAAACATCCTTATTCAACCTCGTTACTCCTTAGTCTCGATGGTAGACGGTTATAATCTTCCTGCGAGGATTACTAACAACCAAGGATGTCCCGTCGCTGAATGCGCTGTTGACCTGGGACCCGATTGTATGTTATTGTAAGCCTATGAGGTGTCAGTAGTTTTGATCCAATAGCCTAGGTCCAGCAGAACTCAAGGGACCCTTCGACAGTACTGGCTTCCCCGTCGGTTGTAAGAGCGCCTGTGAAGCAAATTTGGACGGAAACCAGGGTAAGCATCAAACTATTAAGAACTGAAACACTCAAAAAATACTGATGGTATGGTATTTAGCCAATTCACCCAATTGTTGTTCTGGGCAATTTAACACTCCAGCGACTTGCCCAAGCTCTGGTACGTGCATCATTGTCAATAAACGGTGTCGAGTATGCCTAATGAGCTTTACAACAGGTGTCGCATTTTATGCCTACTTCCATGGCAGATGCCCAAACGCATATGCATATGCCTTCGATGATGCGGCAGGACTCAAGACATGCGATTCTAGCCTCAACGCTGATTACACCCTCACCTTCTGTCCACCTTGATTGAATCCTTGATCAGGAAGTATACTGTTATCACGTACTTAGGATAGAATGACGATGTTTCGAGAATGAATATTGTGATTTAAACATGTTATGAGAAGGTGCTAGAAGTCAGGTTCAGACTGAATGAGCATGTACAGCATTAGATGGTGCTTCAGATTAGCATGATAAACAACCTCAAGGGTGATATTCATAATGTCCAGTGACGTAGTGATGAACCGCATTATTCCATGGCTTTACCCTTCATGTGATTTAGACGAGTCAATGACGTTGGTCCTTCGAAGGCTCTTCTGTGACAAAGATCTGCTGTCGTCACCACTGGGATCGCCTTGAGTTCACTGCAATGGAATACGTCAGGAAGTTTGTCATCCAAGTAAGCAAAGCAAGACCAACACGGTTAACAAGAGAAAATATCACTTGGAGAGGATTCAAATGCGACGTCGTACTTGTCTGAGTATCCTACGTCAGATCGAGTGATTAAGGTTGGTCAAGTATAGCTTTTCTTGTCTGATATTCTTTGTGCAATGTCATCCAGTTATGATCTTGGTCAAAGCTTTCATTAATGGTACTTTCAGGATCAGTCTCAGTCTATCCTACCTAGTAGACCAGCAGACGGTTATCCGGTACACAAAAGACGAGGTATCAAGTGATGCTGCTCAATTGGGTCGCTGGATTGAAGAACAAGTGAGAGAAGGTGAAAGCACTAGGTGAATGTGAAAATCAAGGACATAAGCGCAGAGACACGCCTGTTCTTGTCTGTTCATCGCATAACCTACATCCAATCTGAAAAAGAAGTCTTTGTCCCATGTAAAGAAGGATGGCCACGTTTCTCCCGTGAACATTCCGCATGTATCTTGGCTAATCTGCGTATGATGACCTAAGGGTACTTTAGGCCACTTTATTCTTCCATCAGGTCACTCATCAGATACAACTCCTTCGGCGGGATGATAGGCGTATAAAGACTTGCTATTAGTACTGCTGTTGGAAAGTCGGCGAGAGTTTCATTCGCCAGGTGGGTTTGCGTCGGCCTATTCCAAGAGAAAATCCAAATTTACTTTTATGGAGGATATATTATGCATCAATTGATCATAAAGACAATTTCCAGACCGGAACGTCAGAATCACTCAGATATAGCATCGGATCGGTAAAAAATATCTAAAGGTGGAGCAAACTATATCGGTTCTGGATCTGTCATTGAAGTTGATAATCCCCTCCTGCTCTCTGACTCTCAAGGATGTCAATCTCCCTCACTTCAAGTCATGATGTTTAACCACAGACAGGCCACAAGTGCTAGTCGAGATTCTTACCAGACGAGTTCACAGAACTTGATCACAACTGCTGACTCCATTCCCATTAACCGTCTCATTCACTTCTCTTCTGGGCAATTCGCAGGCGAAATCATGCGCTATGAACTCACTGAAATTCAAAAAGCCAACCTTGGGCGCAAGTAAATCTTCTTGCTCTCTGATCACTCGTTCTATCCAAATGACCGTTATGTTTTTCGTTCCTGTAGGTATGCCCGGGTCGACAGACGTCCTTTAGATCCTCCGCTTGTTGTCCTCTTACACATATGGAGATACTTTCCGAAGACAGGGAAGGAAGAAGAGGTTGATTATGAGTATTATCCATTTCTCCATTTTTTATAAAGCAGAGACGTCTCATTCATCTGATTTATTGAAGGGAATTTCAGACTCACGGTCTACTGTGCACAGTGGATTTGTTTCCTGTCCCTGCTACCACCATAGTGGATAGCTCTCCGTCTTTGAGCGTACCTGTTGCACTCAGTCCGAGAACAGTGCCAGCTAATGGATCCATCTATTTCAGCCCCACTGGCTCGCCACATACACCATCTCTCGGGGCCTTACCGCCATACAGACCCCGATCTTATGGCCCTTCGGACATTATTCACTACTATGAGGGGGGCTACCCACTCCTCGAACAATCTAAGACCACTCAGGCTCTCGTTGGCACAACATTCGTTCAGCCGGTAGTTGTAGAGCTATCTGGCAAGAAATGTATTGTCTTCGTATTCTCCGTACGTCTCCTGGTGCCTATGCCAGCTTAATATAAATCTCTTTTAAGGATCTTGCGGTCAAATCTGAAGGAACGTTTACGTTACGCTATCGGATTTTCGATCTCTTCTCGCCCAACGTAGAACCGCATCGACCATCAGAACCACCCCCAGGGGATTATCCAAACCCTATCTCAGCGTTGTCCATTCAGCCCACATTCACGCCTATATATGCATCTGAATATTCGTCATCAAATCCTGATTTGAACTCGCTCACATCTGCTTTCCAGTTGTACTTCCAGTCTCATTCTGCCCAGAACTCTAACTATATATCATCGTATCTTGATCGATCCCAGGATTATGCAGTTTCCTCTCCGATGCCTCAGCACCCTATCAGGCACCTTCAAGAATTCGGAGAGAGCTCAGGTTATCATCCAGTCTTCACCTCCCACGGAGCACAAACTCAGATAGAACCGAACGAAAGAGATGCAACTCTGAGCATCTTAGCAGAATGTTGGGCCAAGGGTTCATTCAGAATTTACAGTACAAAGGAATTTCCTGGATTGCCTGCTCTAACGGATTTGACAAAGGTGCAGTTAATTTGAGCAATTGATCTCGCGGTGGGACTGATGGGTTGTATCTATGATATACAGCAATTGGCGAAATGGGGTGTGAGACTCAATATACGGGAAACAGAAAGGAGAAGGCGCAGGTATCTAGTTGACCTGCCAGAAGAGGAAGCTAGTTCCGACGGCGAAACTGACGATGCGATTGAAACGACAGAACCAATGACAGGACAACCATACCCTCTACAAAAGACAAGGAATATTAAACCCAGACCACCACAGACACAAATGATTCCCTATCAAGTGGATTACAATTACAGAAGCAATACATCTATGGGTATTCAACAGAGACACGTCGAGCCTCAACGATGAAGCAGGAGCCGGACGGATCTCGCGACATTCAACTAGACCCATTGAATTCTCGGAATTCCAAATGATGATGTCCTCCGGCAATATCCATTAAGGTGGACAAAATGAATGGGGACTAGCAGGCTTATCAGACTATTTGCACAGATTGAGTCACAGGTACAGAGGACACTTGGTGGACATCCCCGAAATAGCTTTTTTTGATAACTCTAAGATAGATGGCTCCGGAATTTGTAGTGGATATAGCTTTTTACGTTGAAGCATATATTGAGCACCGAGCATGAGTTAGGAGGATACCAGGATCTACAAGTCGAAATCCATCTAGATCATGGATTTGGACTCAGAAACTCTGATAAAACTCTGATAGCAAAGCCCAAAGGGTCCAGATTGACTCATATGAGCAAGCAGAGGATGATATCAATAATAGTAGTATCAGACTTGAGGATGGTACTTATGCTGATATGGACCTGCTTAAATGATTTTGCCTCATCTCATGGCAAAATCTCTTATGGAGTGAGCTTGCCTTCATAGAACTAGTCATTTGGCGAAAGTAGATGGCATCATGTCACATAACAGAGGATGTCACAAGGCTTACGACTTGGACCAGAGAAGTGTTCCTTGTTTCGATGCCCTGGCTTGTCTTTCAACGACTACGAGATTTCCACCGGAATGGCACAAGTAGTTCAGTAATTGGTAAGCACTGGACCCCAAGAAATAAGTATCTAAAAATAGTTCAGACCAATGGCTCAGCTCGAACAATTAATAGATGTTCAGTTCCGTAGCCTCGTGTTGTTATGACAAGACTCTAGAGACGCACTCCATAAATCATAGTAAGAGTATGAGATAGTGTGCGGGAAACAGGTGATAAAGTGAAGACAATGAGGTACGATACACGAAGGGACCCTAAATGAGAAGACACTCTGACCCTTAAACTAAAACACAGCCTTTTCTTTGCGCTTTCTTCCTTTCTCTCTTTCTGTTGCTCCCAAGCTTCTTACACTCAAATTTTTTGATCTAATTGCCAACTCATTCATATCGTATATTGGAGAACCTGTCAGTCATATTACTCTCGTCTGTCGAAAGCGCGCCGAGCATTGTATCTATAACCTGCGTAAGTCTCTCCCTCCCCTTTCTACAGACTACAAATTGACTTGTCGAACTACTTATCAGCACGCTTAACACTGATCATTATATGAACCCTCGCTCGATCCTACCTCTTACCAGACACCAAGCGCCTGCTTTGTAACTCAAGCTGTCACAGCTAGCTTGACTATGTTAATTAGACTTTTGCCAACCCCTCCTCACCCAAGCGTCCTATTCAACATCACCTTCGAGGATTTACCTGATGGATTATCTCTTCCTCCGACATGGACCACACATTTATCCAACCTCATGCACGATGAACTGCCAATGCCGAAGTGGCAGCATACATTAGACAAGGCTACCTTTTTCTCTTGCGTTCTTGATGAAGTCATATTCGACATTCCTGCTCTTTTAGTGACTTGTCGATTCGTTGATGGAACTCTTACAGAATGGAAAATCAACGCAGACAGGCTTGCGACCAAGTGTTTGAAGACACTTGAAAGTGTTGTTGACGATGTATGTCTGAGCACGCTCATAGCGGAACAGGAGCAGCAGAGAGAGAAACACAGGGAGAAGGAGCAGGCATGGGAGAGGGAGCGAGAGAGATTGAAGCAGCGACAGTTGGTCCCTCTTCCATCTTTAGTCAAGAGTACCAAACATAAGAAAAAGCGTTCAATACTCATGACCCTTGTATCGGGACTCTCTTCTTTGAAGTAGGTGCCATTTCATCCAGGGTTCAATACTATCAATGACTATTTTTTTTTACTAGTTCGATCATCAATCTTTCTCTCCCCTTACCAACAATCTTGACTATTTCTTCTTCCATCCCACTCGTACCTAAGCCTTATGCAACCCCTTCAATGCCTGCCTACAACTCGATTCCGCTTCCACAAAACACCTGCCCTCGTTTTCTCCGTCGTAGAGCACGTTCTTCTCTTGTAGATGCTTTTCGACTCTACGTCCTTTACGAGCTCAATCAACGAATCCCGCAAGGTGGATACTATATTTGGATCTTGCATAGCCTTCTCAATGAGGTGCGGCACTATCAGGAAGAGTGTCTTGCGAGAGAGCGAGAGAAAGAGAGAAAGAGGTTGAAGTCATGGAGTCCTCCCCCACAATGCATACCCCTCTTACCGCCAAGTTCCGACTCGGCTTCGAATTCAAGTACGTCTTCGACTGTATCCAGTTCGTTACTTCTTTTTGGTCGGAAAAGACAGAATCTCAAATACGAGAGACGTCCTTCACACGAGACATTCTCAGCTACAACTTCTTGCGAGCCTCCAGTATCGGATGATGAGGAAGAAGTGAATTCTGTCTCCAGTTATTCTACCCAAGAGAAAAGTGACGAGGCTGATGGAGAGATTACCGACACCGATACGGATGAGAGTTCAATCCAGACACCAACGTCTGAACATTTTGATCTTCCGTTAGGTTTACCTTCAGCCATCGCATCTCAGGATCTCTCGCCACTTCCTAGTACATGCCTTATACCTATTTCAAATCAATCGTACTCAAATTTTGCAACGCCAACCTCAAATTCGACGCATTTCCATATTCACAATCTCACTCAGCTGATCCTTCTGCACAATTCACATTCTGCTCGAATGGCATATGAAGAAAACACCCGACTTGATGCTCTCGAAGTCCGAGGGAAGCGTCGAGCGTGGCTCAATCGTGCCTTGTGCCCGAATGGCATAGAATTGACCAGGTCACTTAGAGGAGCTAAGATATCTCATCATAAAGTGAAAATTGGTATTGGTGCACAATATAGTAGGCTGGGATTCTCTGTCCCGATTCATCGAAGTGCACTGGGCATCTGGGTTGTCAACGCTGAAGACATAGAATCCGAGCAAGTTGTTCCAATGGAACATAAGGGTGCTGGTACAGGTCAAATTGACTCGATCATTCTCGAGGATGACACACAGTTTGTCGGTGAGGAGAGATTTTTCAGCTACGACGAGCGCAACGGCATTGAATCAAAGAGATCCGGAATTCCTGTTCCTTCAAAGGGCCTTCAGCTTCTTCCAGTGAGCGAGGTGGAGGAGGAAGAGGACATGAAGCACAATCAAAGTACTCCATATGTCCCTTCCAAATCAACTGAGCACGGTGATAATGAGTTTTGCGACCTGAATCTAAACCAGTTTGATGATTTGCGAGAGCTTCAGATGGATCTCGACATTGTCACTGGAGCAGGGTTTGATATTATGGACTCCAGCGACGATGAAGATACTGAATCTCATGTCAATATTCCTCGTAGACAGAGCGAGACCGCGACCAGAATTTCCGAAGGCGTGGCTTTTGACATTTCCCGGCACAGGGTCCTTCACACACGTTCTTCCCAATTTCTCTCCTATCAGAAGCAATGTCAACGCGAAAGGGTATTGGAAGCATCGTGTGGTCAAGAACACCACGGCCAACAATATTTGCACCCTGCTACGCTCTCTGAAAAGTGTCATACCCCTATATCCCCTTCGTTTCTAGAACCGGCGTCGGAGCCGGTGAAAACAGGAACTTCTATTTCTGTCCCTCCATCTTCTGTGTCGTCTATTTCAGTGCCTCGCCCTGCCACCTTACCGGCGACTTCATCGGAATACGCAACAAATGACCCCATAAATCAGAATGGCCCCCTTTGTGTGGCAAAAACCGCACTTGAGGCACCATTTCGTTCTCTCTCACGAACTTCATCACGCGATCTCGAGCCTGTTAGCATTGATGGCTCGGAGTCAGGTCCCATCCCGTACAATGCATCAGTGAATGTTTTGGGCGAACTTGTTGCCGGAATGGACACAGTGGGGCTAGGAGAGGAAAGAAGGGAGGAGTTCACTCTTGCAATGGATTTGCCGTTCAAGTTGCTGAAGTTGAGCGAGATTGACTTGCAGCCACGGGCCAGACTAGGGGTTTTCAAAGGACACACCAAAGGTGAAATAAATCTACATGGTGTGGCAAATCCCGGTGACATGATCTGAACTTCCGACCTGATTTCATCTAATCATGCATCTTCACCATGTGTGTTTCGCTCTCTAGAGGGCTTTTAGAACTGCCATTCTATCATCATACTGCTCCATTCAGCTGCATTACAAGTACCACATGGGACCAACCACTCAACCGTTTGTTTGCGCACCATACTATCTATATCCGCTCTTTGTGACATCAGTACTCTCTTATAATCTATCATCCCTCTAATCCTTCCTTGCATCGTTTTCACTGTTAGGCTCAAGTGCAGTGGTCACAATTTCAGTTGTAGCAATCACACTCCCAGTATTTCCAATGTTCAGAACCAAAGGCATTTGATGTGGACAGCACTTTCATTCTTTCCTGCTGTGCAATTGTCGTTAAACGTAGATACCTCAAAAGATACCCTGATTGGACGCGGGCGCTTACTAGTTACTCTTGATCTTGATCTTCAGCCGCATGTACTGATAATGACAGATGCCGAAATTGCCTACCCTACGTATTTTTTTGGCTTGAGTGATGAGTGGTGATAAGTTGAGTCCTTGCCTTCATGACTGTTGAAGACCCACCACGTCTGGGTTTATGATCCAGAGAAAAGTGAGAACTCTTTGAGACATTCTATTCTAACCAAAATCTTTTCTTCCCCACCTAAAGTCTTCGCACGAAAAAGTAATTTATCTCTGTGGACCAGTGATGCTCCCAAGTGGTTAGAGTGGTTATGCAGAGCCCTGCACGATTAAAGGAGAGAACGAAGAGTTCTCTGCATGAAAAAGCAGTGAGAAGCAGTGAGAACGCGAGATGAACACCATTCGTCGCACGCTGGCCCATCACCAAAGAAGATAAGATGATATCACTTTAGTGAATATAGTGCTCTGAAGCGGGCCTATACTTCTCCTGATCGGCCAACTGCTTTCTCGCCTACGATACAATTAGTAATTCAACCGAACTGGCAGGCTTGAGTTTGTCCAAGCATTGTTGATGCAGTGGTTGATTCCA
>Ga0154005_100008_pt1 | contig 119469 bp, 157 predicted proteins | sample TSFL089MetaG_FD_104698 | JGI IMG/M metagenome (GOLD analysis project Ga0154005, IMG submission 104698) | Attine ant fungus gardens microbial communities from Florida, USA - TSFL089 MetaG | ecosystem: Host-associated > Fungi > Mycelium > Unclassified | place: USA: Florida, Lake Talquin State...
GTGGACGTATGAGGGCGAAACTGCAGCTCACCGGCCAGAAGAGTCGAGATCAGCCTTCAAGGCGCATCTGACAACAGCCCAAGGACAGGCCTTTGCGGACTTTTTCCAGTGAATATCAAAGGGATCGTCGTCGTCGTCCCATCCAGCGAGCTCCTTGCCACAGACAAAACAAGTGACATTATCTCGTTCGTCGTAGCTGGGGTCGAAATAAAAGCCAGCCTCGGCGAGGGAGAGGGGATTGGCGATGTATGAAGGAGGATGGGGCCATTTCAGCTTTTTCACAGGGCCTGTGTTGGCAGAGTTTTGGACTCTCACAGGCTTGCTGAAGGAGTCGATGCGGCTTTGCAGACAGTTCATGTCACGCGGTCCGTGACCAAAACATATCTTATGACATCACAACCAGTGAAACAATTATGTAATAAAGTATATGAATGGGCCGACTAGCTCAGTTGGTTAGAGCGTCGTGCTAATAACGCGAAGGTCTTGGGTTCGATCCCCACGTTGGCCATTGTCAAGGTTCTGCTTTTTAGGTCAGAGGAATCATCACGTGACATGTTGTATGGAGGGAAGCAATTTCTATAACCTTTTGAATGATACAGCCCCCTCCGCTTCAAGCCTTGACGCCCTGGTCATAGGTTTGTGACGGTTCCTGTACTAATCCGAGGCTGACAATGTCACTACCAACTGCTTACATAATCAAACCTCAGGCGTGATAGGGAACGTTTGTCCGCTCTTTCTATCTGTTTTTTTCACAAATTTGCTGTATTTAATACGCATGAAATGGCACAAGCGGTGTTCGACGAACACCCACTAAAACATTACCTGTGCGGTATGCTCGAGCTCATATGTTCCCTTGCAGGTGGACTCATGTTACCACAGAAGCTGGCGAGGGTCTGGAAGTTATGCCTGGTTCGACCGCTACTTTGGCACTCGAAATCGAGCCGCTTTCTGCACCATCTTTATTAGAGGACAATGATTTATACGAGGATCTGGATGACCCGGAATGGGAGTGGAGGCCCCAGCTTCTAATCTCCTTACTCAATGTCAGTCTCAGGTTATAATATTTGGTTGGGAGCTCTTAAGAAGCCCTTATATTTACCCAAATTGCATCCATTGTCTCCTGACTAACCGCTTGCCTACAGAGCATAGAAGCAATCATCACAACGGCACAGCTCACAAAACCTACAAATCCTTTTGTTGAACGCTTCAAGTATAAAGTCATTTCATCCTCTCTCCTCTCTCCTGAGCTATCTGTGCCGCATGTGAATGGTCAAACTTGCACTCAGCAACACTCGATACCAGACAATTTGCCCCATAGTCGCGCGCTTAGTGACTTTTCACAAGTTCATAACCTCCCTGGGCCATGCCCTTCCGATTCTATTATTGGTGAGGCACAAGTTGATAAGGCTCGATGCGGATTGCTTTCAAGTTTCGTTGTCCTTTTTGCTGCCCTTCTTAGTGCTGGGCTGATCAGATCGGCGATATTGACTTTGTGGATTGGTCTTGCGGGAATCTACTACTTGCGGGTGCGAAGTCAGGCCACAAGGCTGCTTGATCTGACTCCTGTGCGTTTATATCTGTCACCTTGGAGGTTCATTCTGACAGGAAAGCATACCGTGATAGTGTTTGGAAACTCTCGACGAGCTGATTCTGACCAACACCAACTGGGAGGCCATCATTCAGGAGGTGATCATGATTATTGAAAAAGACGAGTGCACCATCAGCTCTATGCTACCGTCCTACATAACGCCGACTTCCTCTCTGCGTGTCGCACTACACTCAACACTACAGAGCACGCAGACTCAATGTGACAATGTCCGTCACCTCCTTTCGGCGCTCACATCTCCCTCAGACCTATCCCAGCTATCTGAGATGTACGCCCCTCCACCACAAAAACAGGACCTCTATCTTCATGACGCTCGTGCGTCCAAGTCATCTTCATCTCCATTCTCTCAGGAGCGACGAATGCGACCATCGTCAATCCCTACTTCTCCTTCTCCTTCAACAGTTATGACAGAATTTACAGATCAGAAACGTAAGACCTGGAATGGATCGCACAGCAATAATCCATTTTCTTCCCCTCCCATGACCCCCATCACCAAACGAAGGATAAGATACCGATCCGACTTGTCCCCCCTTCCTAGGTTATCAATATCAGAGTTAACATCGCTCAGTGCCCCTGCTGCATCCACACCCTTGGGACCTCTCCCACCTGTTTTGGAAGACAAGCACAATGGATTGAATCCGTCTTCCACTGATTCTTCCTGTGACCAGTCACACGATCCCGACGAGATAGAGGGAAAGGAGGTTGAAACAACGAGTTTTGGAGCTGCTGTTTTCCAGCTCCACCGAAACAGAAAGGCAAAACCAATTAAAGATCTCTCACGACCAGAATCCTTTTCGCTAATTTCCTCGCCGCCTCGTTCTCGACCCTTTGCAAACTATTCTAGAAATCCTACCAGTCCTCGATCTGGTTTCATATCCTCTCCTCGGTACACAACGATCCACTCCCCTAGACAGCTTCTTTCAACCTCGGCATTACGGAATGTATTGCATGCTGCCTTGGGAGCTAAGAGATATGCTTGTGCTCATCTACTTGCTTTGAGATTTTGCGAGGAGGATACTGTCTCGGTCTCTACCCCCAAGGTTGCTTCAATGTTTTGTTGCGGGAGTTCCATCGGCTCTATTACTTCGGAAACCGAAGACACGTATTGGGGTGATGTTCAAAGCATAATGGAACTACTCATAAGCGCTCTCAGCGACGCCACATCTAGGTTATGTGCAGCACTGAGAGAAGCAGAGGCAATACGATTAAGAGACCAAACACCAACACCAAGGTGTTCGATGGACAGCGGCACTAGTGCGATTGCCAGCCCAGAAATCAGGAAAATGGTCCTTGAGAAGGAAGCAGAGGGGAAGAAAAGACGGCTGTGCGAGATGACCCCTCCCAAGTTGGGAAGCACTAGTTTGATTTCATTTGCACCCATGCCGAGTCAATTGAGTAGATTCATGGGACATGTCGCTGCGATGCAAAGTGCCTTGAAGGACGCAAGAGAGTATCTAGACGAATGTGTGGCTGCACTTCATGATTCCGATGAGATGTTTCCCTCCCCTCCATCATGTTATGAAGGAGAAATGGAGACCGGTGATCATCCTGCACTCCGGGCATATGAAAAATCAAGGCGAGAACTTGGTTTTGCTTTGAGAGAATGCGAACGAGGTCGAAATCAACTTTTAGACATAGTAAAGCTGCCTCAAATACTGGACCCCGAAGGCGAGTGTTCAGAAGGTACCCCCGGACTCGGACACGACTCACTTAGTGAAGAAAGCGACAAAGTCGACAATGTGATATCTCCATCTCGCTCGGAAGATGGAATAAAGGATATTGTGTCAGTTGTTGATGCCGGTGAAGGGTCGAAGACAGATGATGCCACGCAGGAGCTCCTGCTGAGCACGGCAGTCGAGGACTTACCACCCGCTCACGTTAATCCTGAGCAAGTATTTGAAGCTGATACATCTATTATATCTACAACGACTATACGCCCCAGAGCCAAACTGAACCGTGAGGAGCGTATCAAACTCATCAAGGCACGACGTGAATCGGCTTCGGACTTAGGTAAGAGACTCGAGTCCTCACCCACGATTCATGACATTGGTGGCCATGAAGGAGGATATGATGAGAAGTGGGGACCCGGTGGAGATGTCGTAGAGGAACTTAAAGATGTTATATGGAAAGTTGGGGAGAGGAGAAGGAAGGTCCAGTCCCAGGAACCAGCACTTCGACACTCGCAACCATTCCCCTTCCTTGAGAAGACTGCCCGCATTATGCCATCTCTTACACGTAAACCGACGTCAATAGATATCCCCAATTGCGCTCTAAATTTGGGCTTAACCGCCTCATCATCAAACGGAAGTGGATCTTCCTCTTCGCCTAGGGCTTCTCAGAACAGCTCGGATCGTGATTTCCCGTTATTTATGCCCAAACGGCCGAGCTTAATGGACATGCGGAGTGTTCTAGCGAATCTGCAAAAGGAAGTTAACGAGGTTGTCGCTCAGAATCAGGATGTCAAAGAAGAGGGATGTTTCCTCATTTCTGATTGAGATTTTTTTTAAATAGGTTTGTTTAAAGCTTCTTTTTTTTATCATTCGTTCGTATTTGGTGTCTTTTTCTTCTTCGCATTGCCTGATAATCCAATTTTGTTTGCTCGCTAGTGCATCGGTGAAAACGTCTGCTGTCGTGTTTCTGTTTTTTTTTCCTCGTTTTTTTAAAATGGTGTCCTCTGGACATTACATCTGCATACCGTTATTTATGATCCTCCGGCTCAGTTTCGAGCTTATGACTCTGATTGATAAACTTAAGATACATCTTTATTTTTAGTTAGTGTTATCCTGTATTGACTTTCTGTCTGTGATAGTCGATTTCTTGACTCGTGCATACATATACACATACATATATAATGCTGGGCGGTGGTATGATCACGATCATGGCAGCATATCGAGAGGGAGCATGTCTAAAATTACCCCACTTGATTCAGGTGCTTGCTTATGCGAGGTCGAACGATGACCACATACATAACCTCTGACACCCTTCAACTAGGTAAAAGTGGGAGGGTGAAACAGATTTTCTCTCTCTCAAGCTCAACCTCGAGCAAATTTTTTTTTTCTTTTCAGGAATAACGAAACAACCGAGAAACTTATTAATAAAGCTGATCCAGTTAATATAATCCCCATACACACACACACCCTCCGATGGCCGACCCGATCACACTTACCGTCATGCTAGGCGTGGCGGTGACTGTTTTCGTCGTTGATGAATGTTACAAAGCATACCAGAGAAGGAAAACTAGGAAAGAAGTCGAGCGACAGCTGGGTATCACCCCAGAAGATCGCCGAGAAATCCGAAGATTGTGGCGAGAGATCGAGAGAGAGAGGAGAGCAAGAGAAAAAGAAAGAAGGAAGCGTTTACGTCAACGTCAGCGTGATATCGACAATGGGATATGGTTTAGTGAGGAGCAGGAGGAGGAGGATAGGGAACCATTACTCCCGGATGAATTTAATGAAGCCGCTGGGAGAGGATTACCTGAATATTCTTTACGACCGAGAGATGGAGTAGACAGAGCTTTGATTGAGGACGTGATCACGAACATGAGTGAACAGAAGAAGAAAGGATTACGAGATCTTTTTTTCAAGATAAAGAAGAGACAGAACGATGAATCTGAGCTTGTAGCGGTGGACGGTGGTGAAGTAGCGAGATCGCAACAGAAAAAGAGGTGGTTCAAGAAGAAGAACAAGGCAAGAAGGGTCGATGAACAATCTTGTTCTGCTTCGCTTGCTGAACCTGAGCTTGCTGGAGGAGGAGCACCGCCGTCGTATGAATCCATCGCTAGCGAGATTGAAGACGAGTTGTTGGCGAGAACGAGCATCTCAGTATGAAGAATCGACGAATTTCTCTTTATCGTATTTGTAATAATAGGCTTTCTGATCATCTAATTTCAGTAAATTACTGATTCAATCAGATTTCAGTTGAAAGTTTCGGGGGTTCATTCGCCTTCGATCAAGAACAGGTGGTCAGCGCGTTCAATCAATCACGAGCGAACCGATTAAGCTGGCAGCTCTCTCTCACGCACACCCCGCGTCCAGGGGGACCAATTTATAATTCCAAAATGTAGGTATTACAGGTTCTCACATCCCCACATCAGGTCATCGATTCCGGAATCCTACAAAAACCTCAAGCATTGACAATGAGAGATAACCAACAGCTTGAATTCCTCTCAATTCACCAAAAAAAAAAGAAATTATCACCATTCACTACCCCAGTACACAAATAAATAAATAACCAGTCAAAGCAAAAAAAAAAAAGGGTATCCTGAAATACATTTTTTCCTATCGACGTTAAATCAAAAGGGAAAAAAGAAAGGAAGAAAAAAAAGAAAAAAGAAGATACATCCACATATATAACCAAGAAAATATTCATATATATCAAAATCAAACGAAATCAGCACCGTTTCTTTTGCCTTTGTGCGGTATCTCCACCAGAGGTAGGTAAAAATCAAATCCACCCCAGTTATACATAGCGCTGAGCAACGACGACGAGAGAGAAAAATAACGGACTATATAATGAACCCACAACAGGCGGTTATTCGAGTAAGCGGCGCTCTCACTTTCTGGAAAAAAAAACATAACACTCTCTTTGTCGATCCTTTGAGTACTCGTAGCAATTCGTGTATAGTCGATAGAAGCAATCGTAGACCTCCAAAGTGCGAGAAAAGATCATGGTTGATAACGAAGGAACACAAGAGGGGAGGGGAATAATCCACGATCCACGAAAGACGCGATGTTCACATCGAGAAACAGAGGGTGCGGAGGCAAGGGGGGGAGAAGGATACACAATTACTTCCAAAACAAAAAACTCATTGCGAGCCCCAAAAGACAGAATGTGGCCCAAGGAGGAAAGGCCGGGCACCGGCCGAAAACGGACACAAGCGCAAGCGCTTTCGGAGGAAAAAAAATGTCAACGAAGAAAGAAGATTGGGGGATGGGGGTTGAATGGATGATAAGGAAGCATAGAACAGATCCAAGATATCACAAATAACCAGGAGGGAAAAAATCGTATGCGATGGTGACCTTGACAGAATAGGAGAGGACAATCTAGATACCACCGTACACATCATCGTCTTGGACGGCGACGCTGTTAGTATTCTGACCCCTGTTCCCGGTCAAAGTAGCCTGGTCACGTGAACTGGAAGGGTGCGCCCCCGATGAAGCTGACGGGCCGGGGTCAGCAACGGCAACACCATATCCAGAGTGGGCATTGTAATCATCCTGTTGTTGACCTTGGTATTCCCTCGTGACCTCTTGGTAGCCAGTGCTGTGGCCGTTGTAAGCAGCATAAGAACCATAGACCTCGGGATTGTAGGAGACCTGAGGCTGAGGCTGGGAGCTATAAATGCCATGTGCTACCTCATCCACCTCTTCTTCGTTGTGCTGACCATAAGTATACTTGGGACGTTCTTGCATAACACGATTTGAAACAACTCCTGTAGTACCTGCTCCGTGTCCAGTGGCGGCGTTACCAGGGACATTGGAATTGTACGCAGCCCCGCCTTGGAAAGCACCGTGACCAGCCATGCCCGGACCACTGGTGACGGAGGGGGCGAAACTATGACGGCTTTCGACCATACTGGGAGGTTCAAGAATATCGTTGCCACGGAATCCGGTATGACCTGCGGGAGCGAACTGGGAGTTGCCAAATTCGTCGTCGTCGATGATGATGGTGTCGCGACGGTTTCGCTTGCGAATACGGCGCTAGGAAAAAGAGAATAGAAAAACCAAGCGTCAACAATGCTTGCAGCAATGATCAAAACCAACTCACGAGAATGAAAGAAGACGCCATTCCAAGAATAGCAAGTCCCACGAGAGTGCCAATGATACCTCCCACAACGGCCCCAACCTTGACTCCTCCGGAAGGGGCAGCTGAGGCGGTAGCAGAATGAGTAACCGAGAGGGTGCCGATAGAGAGGGACGAATGAGAAGACGCCCCAATCGAAGAAGTGACAATCACAGCGGGAGCGGTGAGAACCACAGTACTGGTAGACTGATGCAAGAGAAACCGTGAGTCACAGCGGCAAATCGAAGATGCGGGAACAACACACAGTAGAGCTCGTCGTATCCGCGATGGAAGAGGACGAGGACAAGGAAGTAGTAAGCGAGTCAACAGCAGAGGACGAATCGGTAGAAGTAGAAGAAGTAGTTCCCGTAGTAGACAGAGCACTACTGCTAGTTGTGGACGTAGATTGGGGAGCGGATGTAGAGTCGGGGGTGGTGGAGGTAGAGGTTGAGAGGAGGAAAGTGTGAGCGCCACCACCACTCGGAGCCTGATTATTGGAGGCTGCAGAGATGAGCTCACAGGGAGGAAAAACGCAGGACAGGACTTACAAGAAGGCTGAGGGACAGGGGTTGGGGTTGGGGTTGGAGGCGAAGGAGCATTGACGGTGGTGCTGAGGCCGCCGTTGCTGCCAGATCCAGTCCCGCCGCTGGCTTCTGGTCCTCCACTGGACCCGCTGGACGGCATCTCAGGATCAACGGGACTCTGTTGGCGTCTCACTCGACGAGCAAAAATTCTGTGTTGGGAAACCATGATAGAAATGAGGGGCAGATAAATGAGCGGAATGTCGTGGCCTAGCGTAGAAAAAAACGGGAGGATGGAGAAAACAGTCCGTGGGAACTCACAAGGCACTCACAAGGCGCACGTGATGTACATCATTTAGGAGAATAACCACTTCTGGGTATATGAAATTATGGCCTCGTCTCCTGACCTGAGGCAGAATCATGGCACATCCCTTGGCAACAAGTCATATCTCAGCTACCATAGATCGTCATCACACACATGAAACCAAATTCAAGCCCTTCACCACAGGTAAAAAGGGCCATAAACCGTAAAGTACAACAGTCAGTTAGTCGACACACCACAAAAAGCACTGAAAAAGACATAGAAACCAAATAAAGATAATCACATAGAAAACAGATAGCAAAACGAAAAAGCCTCACACTGTTTCAAAAGAAAAAATAAAATAAACCGCACGGGAAAACCAGTCCCCAGCATAAGCAAATCCACGTTCGGAGGAGCAGATCACAGATCGCATGGCTCACGCAGCGGGCAAGGAAAAAAAAAAGAGAGATGAAATGAGATGAAAACACACAAACCTAAATTCCACCATACACATCATCGGGGTTGTAAACAGTTTCCGGCCTCTTGGGTTCTGAATTCCTCAGCTCGACAGAAACGGAAGAAGCAGCATCAACACCAAGACGGCTATCTTTCAATGTAGTTGCTTGCGCCTCGTGCTCCTCCATCGCCGGCGTGGGAACAGCAAAACCACTAGCCAACGGACTAGGCGTATAAACAAATCGACCTTCCGACTTGAGGCCAAGAGATGGCAAGCCCACAGAAGGAATACCATCTTCGCTTGCCCCCACCATCCCACTGTTATATCTAGTACTACTCAACGTTGAGTTCCCAGGAATGTACGACGAAATAGACGAGCGCTGCTGGATCTTGATCTCAGGTAAAACATGCGGGAGGGAATCGGTACGATAACGAGAGAAATAGGAAATCGCCGGAGAGGGTGGGACAGGAAATTCAAGCACTTCCTGGGAACTAGAGTCGGAAGAGTAGGCCGGGAGGTGCATCGTCTGAACACTAAGTGTGGGAACCTCATTTGCAGTCGTGAGAGTAGTAGATGCCACAGCAGAGGAAAGAGGCACTGGCTCGGTTGCAGGAGGAGCAACGGGGGCAGCAACAGCTTGATCCTCAAAATTCTCCTGAGAAGAGAGCGGGGATGATAGCTCCTGATCGTCGAAAGGAGAGGCCCTTATACTATCAACAACAGGAATCGACGACTCACGCACGGGCATAACAGTAGGAACTGGAGGCAATTCCTTTTGTTGAATGGCGTAAATTTGAGCCGGAGAAATCATAGTCGATAACGAAGTCGAGCTCGAATAATTCAAACGACGGGAAATCTCTGCATACTGGGCAGCTTGAAAAGGAGAAACACTAGAACGACTCAAGTCCACATAGTCATCAGTCGGAATGGGTGCATTTCTCGCTGTGTGCGGAGTGGTGAAGGTTTGACGAGGGTCAGCAACTTGACAATTCGTTTGCCTCCGTGGTAAGTCGTTTGAAGGATGCCTCGAGAGGACCGGGATACCGGAAGCAGATTGACCGTGAGGTGAAGGAAGAGGCACTGGTGCAATGGGATTCCGCTCAAAATGTTGACCAGATGCTGTGGCAAAGGCTTGAGTTTGCGGGGCAGAGTTCAAAACGTGATCAGAGACACCCTGATGTTGTTTGTGCTTTGCATGGCCTGCCATATTACTTCCGAAATAAGCCCACGGAGAAGCCGGTGTAAAGGTCTCATGATTTCGTTGCATCATCGGAGGAGGATTATACCCATCACTCACGACATGTTCAGGGGTAGGCGGGTCTGGGAGTATGAGCGCAGAGCGCCGGAAGCCACGAACGTCAAAACGGGTAGCATCATCCACCTCGTGTTTACGCGCGCGACGCTGGCGAAATGGATTTAACGAGTGCGCAAAGATTTTGTAGAGCAGATACACTTACAACGAAGAAGGCAACTGCAAACCCGACCACAGCGACAGCGATAATACCTGCGCCAATACCACCCACAATAGCCCCTGCACCGACCCCAGAGTCAGAAGAGTCCGAAGATGATGAAGCACTAGGAACAGTGGAAGAGATCGAGAGATTAACTGCTGTTTCAGGAGTCAGCCCGATTGCAACATTGCTACTGCTAGCCGAGCTGACAGTCGAACTGGGAGTCGCGCTAATGGTCGAGCTGATGGCCGAGTTGAGAATCGAGCTGATGGCCGAGCTGACGGTCGAAACCTATCCATCCTGCCCATCAGCACAGATATCGAGGGTTTTTTTCCAAATAGGGACCACACCGTTGGAACTGCAATCGGAAGTGCGGAGGACGTGCTCATCTGAGGGAGGACAAACGTGGAGTTGGGTGCTATAAGTGACGGCGAGACTGTTGTCGGAGTGGCTGGAATAACTGGTATTATGGGATATATGTCCGTAGGATCTGAACTTTCAGAGGACTGAAGACGAGGCCCATCGTGGTGCTCAATACCTGGGACTTGTTTGATACACTATGTATCAGCAAGCGCGAAGTGAACAGTGGGAAGGCGTACGGGGGTCAATTACATCCGGTATCCCAAGGGGGTTGAATCTTTTCTTGACATTGGCGAAAAAAGCCTTCGCAGATTGTTTATGATGATAAGAACCATGAGCAATCATAAGTACAGAGACAAAGGAATGTGGTGAGCAAAGGAACGAGAAAGACTGAGAAGACAAAGAAGCAGCTGACAAACATGTTACCATCAATTTTCATGTCGATCACTAACAACCGTTCCTGGTGGGAATTTTTTGTCAAATCGTTTATCATTCACACAACTACATTACATGTGTCGAGACTGCAGAATGGGATCGATGACCTCGCCGTCCCGCACGGGCACACCCCAAGACGCTCCTGAACCCGTCGCAATCGAAGGGTCAGATGGAGTAGCATCAGCCGACGCCGACGCCGACGATGGTGTCGCTGGACCAGTCGAAGACGCGTCGCCAGGAGAAACTTCGATCTTCAGTTCACTTGCCGTACTTGACGGTGCCTCTCCGGTAGATTGTGTCGTCGGTGTCTGAGTCTGAGTGACCATATCTGAGCTTGCACTAACCTGCGTTGAAGAAGAACCATCCGACAAAGACGAGCTCGTTGTAGATGCCCCTCGAGCAGCAGAAGTAGCTGACACTGATCCGGTTCCCATTTCTGCAATAACAGTGACGGTGACGGTCTGAGTTTGGACTCCGCTCGACGTTGCCTCCATCCGAGCTGTAGCATTCTGAGAGGGAAGCCAAATTAAATCCACGCCGCCTCCGCTGCCAGTTTGAGCATCGTTTCTCCTTGCTACCGTCGAATTTGATGTCTGGGCCGTTGTCTGGTTAGATGGACCGCTCCAAATCAGCCCTATGCGACCCGTCGCAGCGTCGTAACTGAACGTTTGACTCGAGTGCCCATCACCTCCATTATCAGCTCCCTGACAGCTATTCAAGTGCATTGGCATCGAGCTGGAAGGATTTGCATCGTATGTACAGCACAGTCGATCTGAACTTCCAGGAATTAATGCTTCGAGGAACACTCCATGATCCCTTGGTCCGTTGGATTGGGATGTAGAATTTGAATCGACCATTCTGAAAGACGTATGATTGGTTTTCGACACTTTGATTGCCCCCTGATTTTCAGCGAAGAATTCTCCATATCGTATGGGTTGACTATTTGATGGGTCCCGACCCTAGTGCCACATGTCAGCCAGCAGTTTCCGCAGCGAGCCTGCTACTTACCTGGACCACTACTGTTCCGATCGGCCCATTTGATGTTGAGCCCCCGTCACTGCCATCGCTCTGACGTTTCAAGAGAGGGCGTACATGACGTGGTGAGCGAGACTGAATATCCTCACGACGGGCGCGGACGTGATCTCGGTCTCCATTCACAATTATCTCGTCGGGATGGTCATGATCGTGGTGATCATGGTGATCATGGTCATGGTGGCAAGATAGGTGAACGTGGTCCCTGTCTCCATTCACCACAACTTTGTCTGGACAATCATCGTCATCGTGGTGTCGCTGGTAAAGGCTGTGTGCAGATCTGACAGGGAACTGAATGAGGTGAACAGACTGTTCCACAGGTTCCTGCATTCGAATCAGTACCCTTCACCAGTTATATGCATATCTGTCACTTACCTCTCGTTCTTTCTTGTTCTTGTGCGTGCGGCCATGTTCCACGGCACTATGCTTTGCAACATTCTTGGCTGTGGTTTTACTCAACTTGTGAGGCAGGGGGATGACCGGCTGCTTGGGGAGGCTCTCGGCAATCTTCTTGTCGGAGTGGCGAGCCTCCAGAGCCACTGCACCCGCTGCCAGTGGTGTATAGGAGACAGAAGCGACAGCACAGAGAGTTGCAAGAACGGCGAAACGGGAAGAGACAGCGACCATGATAATTGATTTGAGTTTATATAAGATTTTTTTATCGCGACCAGTCGCAGAGAGAGAGGGAGTGTGTGATAGTATGTGAAGTCACCAGGACCAAAAGGTAAGAAAGAAGGAGAAACTGAGAACGGTTTCAGACGGCCTGGGATTATATACTTTTGTCTTTGGTTTCAGTCTGCACTCTTGTCAGCCATCATGCCAGCCGTTATCTCAATCTGTGAATCAGGAGTAGTTTTCAGGGTGGGAAATCCACTGGTGAAGTGAACAATGTTCTCGGTAAAACTTGGCTGGCCTCCAGCCTGACCGCAGCTTTACACACGAAGTAGATTACATTTCTATCCACAGCAGGATCTCCGACTCAGCAGAACCACCACAGGAGATCCGCAGCATCGAGTCGTGCTCATTCACATACAAGCCGACATTGACTGCGCAACCCCGGCCAATCAAATATGAAGCGGCATGAACCAGCACACATAACACAGGAGCGGTACGGAGAAGATCATACCTCATAGCAAAGAAATAGACCAGATAGTCATAGTGGACGGATAAACAGACCAAGTCAAATAATGATCAATTCAAATATCTCTCATCAGATTGTGATACAGATACATGATGTCCAAGAAAGATATTTCCGCGACATTCGTTGGGGTTTTTTTCCGTAAGTTGTGACGCTTGTTGCCTCCAATTTGTGACGCGCGCGATCTCTACACACGAAACCTCGTATTTTCTCAAAATTTTCGTTGTTTTTTGACCTTTGTAGATATTGGTGAATTTTATGTTTTCTCCGTATCGACAGAGTGTGCCACTTGTGTCAATGCGAAGACTGAGAAGCGTAGCATGTCGTTCAAAAACAACGTCCATCTCTGTGCGTTCTTCTGAGTATAATAGGAGCCCGATCCATTTCTAACCGTCATAATGTTTGTACGCACAGGAGCTGCAAGCTGCATTTCGTGATCCAACTTCACCATACTTCATACCGCCCGGCACACAAGGGCCAGAAGCTGAGGATTCTCCCCCACACACTTATGGATCCGATGCTGCGGCTCTGAACTCTTCGGATTTGCTCATGAAGGCTAAGGAGGAGCTGAAAAATGAGGGATTTGACCCCCTTTCATTCTGGGAGCAACACATCGTCTGGGGAGATCAGGATGTATTTCAGTAAGCCGTCTCTGTTGTTATTCTACAAGTACGCTAATGTGTAGACAGACATGTGAATAATGTTCGCTACGGTGAGCATCATCCTACAGTACAGAAGACATGTGAACTTAGGAAAGGCTCCATTCTTTCCTGAGCGCGATTCTTCGAGTCCGTAAGCAACTTCCACTGTTAGTTGATCAGATGGACACCAAACCACACTTGTAGGCGCGCACTAAATGGATGTCTTCGTTGGGTAACGAATTAGGGGGTCCTGAAAAGGCCCAAGCTATGCTCAAAGCGCAGGGGACTTCCTTCATACTTAAGTCCATTCAAGTCATGTTTAGACGACCAGTTAAATATCCAGACACGGTTAGTAACGTCTCCTGTTTGACATGCTCGTTTAACATCACAGTAGCTTTTGATTGGATATCAACCTGTCATTCCTTGGGATAACACAACAGACAAGGCGACATTTGATGTCAAGGCATCGGCGTATTCTATTGCACAGTCTGCATTTGTCGCTCATTCACGGGAGTCCTTGGTCTGGTATGATTACGATTCCCTCAAGAAATGTGATCCCGGAGAACGAACTAGAGCCGTAGTTTATGGACGAGCACGAGTCAAGTAGTGGCTCCACCAGCATTGACATTCGGTACTAATCCACGTTCTCCAGCGTAAATACTTGGCTGGCGGATAATCGAACTTGATCTTTTCCTTGGGAAAGATGTCAGGGAGCTTGACATTAGATTCTTTTGCTCCACATGTGCAGCACTCCACAACTGTCGGGTGTTTTAATGAGCTTTTGAGTGCATAGCTGAAAATACCTTCCTCCGCGGTTTACTTCTGGGGATGGGCAGGAGGTCTCGAAAATTGAAGTTAGTTTGTTGGAAAATATCCTCCTCCCTGAATGTTTAGATAAGATCATGCCGCTGGTATATGCACCAGCGACCTGCAAACCACTCCAGAAGATGACTGCGCGTTCGATCATGATTTTCTAGACTTGGCACGGATCTATGCACGCAAGCAGAATTTAGAGGAAGCCATTCCGAGGATCGGTCGACTTGCTAGTGTGATATATTTCCGAAAGATGATGTCAGCCCAAGGGCTAGTGTGGAAAACAGCATCTGCACCGAAGAGGCCTACAGGGGCTGGTAGGATCGCCGCTTATCCTCTTCCACCAAAATACAAATGGGTGATTTCATGTGGGAATAGAGGAGTGTAGTGTGAAACTCATATCACATGTCTCAGATTTCCTCGGAGCAAGAATAATCCCTAGAGGTGACATCACTATGTCACCCGCGCGTCCCGTGCAATATAGAAAATATAGAAACCAAGAACTCACCTCTCCACCTGGTAGTTGTTTTCTTTCTTGTCAATGTCTCACGATGAGATACTTCATCTACAACTTCACTTACAACTTCACTCGAAGCTTCTCTTGTTCGATAGAAACAATTGACAGACAAAATTGATATTTCAGACTCCCGTTGTCTTTGAATGCTATCCTGGGAAAAAAATCATTGTATGGTCTTCGGTGGAAAATCGTCAGCTATTCGTCTCCGTCACAACAAATCTCGGATATCACCTTGATTCGTCCATAGAAGGCTAGACAACATCTAGCCAACCAAGTCTCCTCGAAAGTTCTTAAGCTCTCTTGTTCACATTACTGGATTGAACCGTATAATCAAACTTTAAGAAGGCATATTCGCTAGCCATCTGGATGGTGTATGAAGATTGAGTTTGATTATATCGCAGTGCTAGGCGATGTCGACTTCCGCGGTTCATTCAACTTAGAAAGGGTCCACTCAGGATGGTCGAAAATTATGGCCACATGGAGTTCACTAGTTGGTTGGTGACACTCCTGCACTAGAAGACTTATTCAGTCTCAGAAGTTTCAGAATCGTGTCGTCATCTCAGATCCCACGTTTACAGCTGATCGATTGATTCCTTCCTTTTATTCAACGCTGTTTTATCAGCTTTTTCTCCAACTATATCCTCACTCCTTCATTACTACCACCCACCTTCTTTCTGTTTCCCGCCTTTCTAAAGGTGCCCCTCTGGTCTTGCGTCATGTCGGTTCCTCTTTCCTTTCTACGTTCACCAGCGCCACCAAAGCAGCTCGCCCTGGGCCGTTGGGTGGCTGACTGCCTTGCTGGATCTCCACGCAGAACTACCCTCTTGGACTGTCTTTGTTCAACTCAAAATCCTGCTGTCTTTGCGCCGGATGCCTCTCGGCGTGTTCTTACGCACGAACATTTGCGCTCATTTATCTCAAATTTTGTCCTGCCCCACTCCCCAACGCATATATCCATAGGTCCCAATGATCGTGTCCTTGTGGCTCTCCCAAACGGTCCGCTAAATGCTGTTGCAATGTTATCCATCGCTTGTTATCATACTTGTGCGCCAGTCAACGCTTCATGTACTTCAAGTGAGCTTCGTGAGGATGTCAAGAGACTCGGGATAAAGGTGATCGTGTCCTCGAAGGATTTCATAGAGCGTCTTGAGCTCGCAATGTTACAAGAAGAACTTGGTTGTGACGTGGTTCTGTTTGAGGCACGATCCGACGGTCCTGCTGGCCTATTTGATATGGCATGCTTGAATAGACGATCTATTTTTCCCAGCCAACCGTCACAACTTCATGCCATGGACGATTTATCGCTTGTTCTTCAAACGTCTGGAACTAGTGGCAAGAAAAAGGTTGTTCCCTACTCTCTTCGTGTGTTGGTTGTCGGAGCCATGGCAGTCGTTCACTCCTGGGCTCTGCGGGAGCGTGATGTTAATCGTGAGTATTAGAGTAAGCCATGAGTCATTGACACAACCGAAACTGAGCGTAACCAGTGAATATGATGCCACTCTTCCATGTTGGGGGTTTCATAAGAAATCTGTGCGCCCCCATTCTCTCTGGTGGAAGCACAATTGTCTGCGGTGGGTTTGATGCACTCGAGTTTTGGACTGTAGCACAACAGCTTGGTGCAACTTGGTAAGTGATCAGTCTTTCGGACATCGGAAGGGACTCAGTCTTGAATAGGTATTATGGAGCACCAACGGTGCACCATGCTATCCTCGCTTCTCAGCCAACTCATATCAATCCTGCACGCGATTTGCGCATTCGCATGATCTGTAATGCAGCTGGAGGACTTTTGCCGTCGTTGGCTATCGAAATGGGAAAAACCTTTGGAAATGCAACCATACTTCCGTCATATGGCATGACAGAGTAGGTTGACTCTCCACTCTCTGTATGTGACCACGATATATTTACTCTGTTTGCTTTCCTTTGCTTTCCAGGTGTATGCCTATTGCTTCTCCTCCTCAAGAATACCGACTTGAGCGTTCCGGGTGCTCGGGGGTTGCTTGTGGTCCGGAAATTTCGATCCGTGACCCAAGTAACATGGAACTAGAGCTGCCCCAAGGACAGATGGGCACCATTGCAGTTCGCGGTTTCCCTACATTTTCTGGTTATGAGGTCTCACCAGATCGGAATATACCTCTGGACACTTCTTGCTTTTCATCCGAAGGATGGTTTGATACTGGAGATATGGGATATATGGACGTTGACGGGTATGCTCTGATTCAGAACTAGATTCACAAGGGTTGACAGAGGCGAGCAGATATTTATACGTAACCGGTCGATCAAAAGAAATCATCAACAAAGGAGGTGAAGTGATTTCGCCGTTCGAGATAGAGGAGGCAATTGTGACAGTGGCTAGGGATCGTGTCAAGGTCGGATCTTTCCCTGGGTATCGCTTTTGAACATCAACTCACTTAATGTAGTGTACTCTGGCATTTTCCATCGAACATAGTGTCCTACAAGAAGCTATCGGCATAATTGTGGTTTGCAATCCCGGCTATCCAAGAATAGGCATTCATCAGCTCCAAGATTGCCTTCGGTGAGATTAAGCTTCTCGCGGAGAATAGGGTAATTGACTCCGAAAACTAAATAAGGAACCACCTCCACCCAACCAAATGGCCATCAGTGATTGTCTACATGGACGATCTCCCCAAAAATATGTGTGTAATCTCCATATATCTACGAAGAGCCTGAATGAACTCTCCATCTAGCACTGGCAAAGCTGTCCGCATCAACCTTGCAAAACGGCTTGGACTTCCTCAACTCAACGATCACATTCCTGTATCCCAGCGTCACTTTGAAGCTGAAGTACCATCCCCCAAAGCACCTCTTTCACAAAGAATTCAATGCTCTCACGTTTCACTTTCTTCTCATGAGTTGGAGAGAGTGCTTGAGAGAATGGATGAAGTCAATGACTTCGCCTTCAATATATGTGTGGATGGGTCTGTTGAGTTATATCTTAGCGTGGATTCGAGATGCCCCATGGACTCGAAGCAACTCGGGGCCATAATTGCCAAGGAGGTTGATGGGTACCTTGTACCGGAGAATATCTACCTTCTTCATAACCCTCTCACGCGTTTCAAATCTGGCGAAGCCACTTTTGAAGAAGCAAAGCGAAAATCGGCTCTGCTCAATGCATCTTCCATGTCGAAAACGGAGCAACACATACGAGACCTTATCGCTGAGATGCTTTCAATAGATCCTGCAAACATAACGGCTCAGTCAGACTTCTTCCTTCTTGGAGGTACTTCCCTTCTTCTGGGTAAACTGGCATACCAGATTCGCAAAGAAACAGGGGCACAAGTTGGGGTTTCTGCTCTTTTCAACAACTGCACCATTGCTGGGATGGCCTGTCTTGTTGATGCCGACACGTCCAAGGGCACTTCTTTCATCTCGATTGACGAGAAGTCGTCTCCTCGCAACCTTTCTGCCTCAACTTCCTTAACAGCCTTCGGATTCGAGTACGATTACGATCAAGAGTACCAGGTCTTTGAAAAAAAGAAAGCTCGTGGTCAAAACCACCCGCTCTGTTTGATTGTGCAATCGATGCCTCTTCTTTTCTTCTATCCCCTCAAAGCGGCATTAACTTGTAAGCCATCGATGCTGCTAACTGCACAGACTCTGATATATCACAGGGTCACTCTTGCTCTTAACTCTCTCTTATGCTGCGCAGTTCCTCAAAGGTGGCTTTTGGATCAAGCTGGGAACGCTTCTAGCAGCTATCGTGGCATCAAGATTAGTTGTCAGGATTGTCGCTCCAGTGGCTGCGATACTATTCAAATGGGTTGTCATAGGAAGATACAAGGAGGGAACCTATCGCATGTGCGTGAATTTCTTGTCGGCATGAGACTTCGACCCATCCTTACCTAGGTGGTCCACGTACTACCTACGATGTTGGATAGTGGAGCAAAGTATTCGGTTTGTATCTAACATCCATGATTTCCTCTCAAATCCCTTACTTCATGCCCAATAGTGCTTCCGGAAAGGGTATCTTTTCCATGCACCCTTTACTGACAATTTTATACTATCGACTATTGGGCGCTAAAATTGGTGCCAACGTCTCGATTGACTCCAAGGCAAGACTTGGCGAATATGACCTGTTGACGATTCATGATGGCTGTCGGATTGATAGATCCCATATAAGGCCATTCTGCGTAGAACGAGAGGGGTTTTTCCGCCTTCAGAGTATTACGCTCGGTAGATGCGTTGTAATCAACACCTATACAAGCATTGCCCCTGGCGCCTGCATACCAGACAGTACGGTCTATGGCCCTCACGCCTCCTCTCACGATCAATCTACATCCAAGTCTTATGCCGCATATAATCGCGGCCTCTGTCCCAAGCCTCATTGGTTGCTCCAACTATTCCTTGGCGGACCTATCGTCATTCTTGTGCTCGGAATCTCGTGTAAATTCGAGACTTTGCTTCAGGCTGACTTGTCTCTGACTATTCTTCAGATATACCCTGGTTCTTCTGTCTCTGGCTTATGATCAAGGAGGTGCAGTTTTCGTCAGTTGGTCTTAATGCCTTACAGGCGGTGGTATGGTGGTTCGCAGACCCTCGACGGATCGCATATCATACTTTATCTCGCGTTGTCCGGGCAATTTGTCAACCTATGATTCAGATTGTCCTTGGTATCGTTGCCAAACGTCTCCTTGGACTCAATCGAGACTGTGCAGCGGAAAAATATACTCAAATAATGCTTTTACGACGACATGTGGCGAATATGCTCCTTGGGCAAGATACTCTACACAAGGTATTTGCCATCCTTGGTCCCCACTATGAGATGACTTCTGTAAGTTTATAACGTCCGGAGGTACCTCGGTTATTCTGATTGATCGCAGGTTATTTATCGCGCCATGGGGGCGAAAATCGGGAAACGTATCTACTGGCCGGGGTCTGGTATTGTTTGCGAGGACCCTGAGCTTCTTGAGATTGGAGATGATGTTGTGTTTGGTTCTCGTTCCGAGGTTATTACGAATGATCGTTTAGGTTCCAAAAAGGTCGTCATTAGCAGTGGAGGTGCGTGACTGTCCGGTACAAATTTCCTCTTTAACTGAATGTGCCTCAGCAATGATTGCAGATAGAGTTGTGCTACTCCCAGGATGTCACGTTGGACGGCGCACAGTAATGGGATCTGGTGCTCTTGGAAAGCGGGATACAGTTTACGAAGACGGCTCAACCTGGATGGGATGCGGTACGCGTGACTCTCCTAAACATCACATTATTTATTCACCCTTCTGTCAGATAATGGTGAACCTATCTGTTTTGGAAGAGGTGAAAAGGAGTTTGATGAAAAGAACATCAAAAGCAGTCCATTTGGTCGTGCATTTTATGAAGGCCAGGCGAATTATTGGGTATTCCCATATTGGCTCATCGTCACCTCTAACGTCACAATCGCGGCCGTCTCTGCTACTTATTGGTCAATCGGCCCCGTCGCTGCTGCTGTACTCCTCCGTCATCTTCACCTGACACTCGGCCATCGGAACATATTTCGACCCGCCTGGTACCGCGAAGGTGTTCTCTACATGCTCATTGTCATCTGTTTTATCATCGTGCTTAACCTGCAAGCCTTCCTAGTCATTTTATGGGCTATTGCGACCAAGTGGCTTGTCATCGGTGGACGTCAGGAAGGGCGATATGAATGGGACAAGAGCGACTACTGTCAACGCTGGCAACTTCATCTTTCCCTATGCCGGCTTCTATACAAGGGCTTTGGTGCCGGAGGCATTCTTGGCTATCTCAACGGTTCAGCTTATATTGTTTGGTTCTATCGTGCACTTGGCGCAACCATCGGGAAAAACTGTGCCCTCTTTGCCGGAGGAATAAGTGGGCTGATGACGGAGCCTGACCTGGTAGAAGTGAGTCGGTGTTAAGTATATGCAGCTGAACTCTGCTTATATTCGTGCTCAGATTGGAGACGATGTCAATATAGATGACAGCTCAGTCGTAGCTCATATCAACTCTCGTGGCATTTTTGCTTTGAACAGGCTCAAGATTGGGAACGGTTGTGCTATGCGATCAGGATCACGACTTCTTTCTGGCGCTTCAATGGAAGACAAGAGTATGCTTTGTGAACATACCCTTCTCGTCTCCGGTGATATAGCGGAATCAGGTTATGTGTATGCTGGTTGGCCTGCACAGCGGCAAAGGCCGGATGGTGTCGAAGAACGATTGGATTTGCCCAGCGCTCAACTCATCTGTCCACTCTGCCGTGAATTCCCCCAACAAGGTGTTGTCACTGTGTGTGGGCACTTATTTTGCGATAGGTAACAAAATAGACTTTTATACGGACCGATTGATGATTTTTTTTTTTCATGAACCACAGGTGCATCATTGGAGCACTCGCAAATCAGCGCCGTTGTCCCGTTTGCCGTGTCCCGTCCTCTCGTAAACAGCTTCGCGGAGTTCGTCCATCCTTTGCGACGCAGCCATGATGGCCACTAGGAATTCCATTTATCTGCGGCATCTCTCCTGTGTACATGCTTCCCTACATTCATTACTATTTTTACACCACTTTCCTTCATTAGACCTTTGAATTATCAGTTCCTTCTTTGAGAATCGACAATCATTCTTGATTTGACAATTGTACATAGTACAAGCTATCTATCAAATTATATAAAGAACTAGGATATTCTCTTTGACCAGTTTATCTTAGGCCTCATGACTACCTAATTTCAACTTCGTGGTCAGATACGATGGACTCCCGGGAAGATCGAATTTTGTGATCCAGTCAAGAACAAGATCTTGACTGTAGCACTCAGCAGTCGACTATATCCTCATTTTTGATAGTTTTGCTGGCTCAATCCAGCCATTTGGATTTGAATCAAATAATAAAATCACCATACACTCCCAGTAACGGTCGGATGCGTGCTGAACGCACCTTCTTTTTGCCCACGATATCCCTTTCCGTCTCTATCTTGTGAAGAATCTTTCTCTAATATGAGAATACCCCAAACCTCTTGATGACATGAGTGTGTACCCCTATACAAGACAAACAGCCACACAGGAACGGTAGAAGGTGATGGAGCTTTGAAGGGGAATGAACACTTGAGTATAAAAATCAAAGAGTTTTGGCACCTCCTGAGTTATTTATAATCTCACTTTCTAGTTCCTATTTTCCTGGGCAGACTCTGGAGAGTAGAGTGGGAGTAACAAGAGCTTTCTCGCAGCCTAACCTAGCCGATATAAGGAAAACTCGTTATTAACGAAAAAATCCTCATTAAACCGGATGCAATGATATTGAGACGCCCCACGACAGATTTGTTTGAGGGGGAAAAAAGCACTTATGAAACCCTCGTCAAAAAAAGTCTCCCAGAGCCGCGCGGTGAAAGATCATTTCGGAAAGCATAAATCTAATGTAACCAATCTTTTGAACTTCAAATCAGAGAGGAGAGGGGCTGGGCGCCTCCCATTGTTTCTCGCTACAAAGACTCTTCTAGTCACGACAATTTCAAGGAGAAGACAGGTAACCTGAACATCCAATAGGAGTCGATGGATGTATGCCCGCCCAGTCAGGGCAAATAAATACGATGGTCTGCCTTGTAGAACATACGCAGACGTGTCAAATAAATTTCAAGATCTTGCAGTGTGGGGGATGTATAAAATGTGTCCGACCTCTCATTTGACCGATCGAAACTCGAGAAGTTAGGAGAGCTCGAATCCAGCATGTGGTTGAGGTTTGGAACTGAAGACAAGTCAGAGAGGGGTACACCAATTCGAGAATACCAGCGCCTGTTAGTTTGTAGAGAAGTCTGTCAAAATTGCCCAAAGACTATTTATATGGAAGGTAAACTCTGTTATATTTAGTTGTTCCCTAAGTAAGTAAACAACTCGCCAGAAAAAGAATGGGATCGCTATAATCAGGTTGACAGAAAAGTTGACGATATTGCAAAGACTGAAGAAGACTCAATCCACAATCTGTAACTCTCTTAGACGCGCTTTCGCATGCTCATTTTTGTAGGTATCCCAAATTCTATGCGAGCGCTCACATGAGTCAATCAAAGGTTGAATAATGGGTAACTGTACCGAGTAAGTTGAGCTATATATTGTTCTTGTATTGCACGAACTTCTTCTGTCGTTGGTTTGTCATGTTGTTTCACAGATATGGGGTGTCCAACTACAGTTGTTCATTCTGCCTGTTAAAGGAAAACAGGACCGGACACTCACTAACAACAACAATTCGCCGCCGATAGGGCAATAATCCGAGGTTGTCTGGTAGCTTCCATCAGGATGAATATCCTTATATATTTGACAGCGGAAACGCACAGTTTAGTAGTCCACGGCCGTGGAACAGCGGCAGTGTGAAGCCGAAGATCGATTGGAACTTTTTTTGAAGGGCATATACGGTTGTACCTTTCTCATTTGGCATCTGCTCATATATCTAAATTGAAAGAATGACTTCTTTTGATTCCCAGTGGCGGATTTGAAACGCACATCATTTTCTCCAAATGAGAACACGGGTACTAGATCGGCTCTGAAGTCGAACGCAGGTCGGTGACCGATCAATTTTTGTGGACTCAAGAGTAACGCCACCACCTACCCGTGCTGAATAGCAACCTTGATAAACCCTAATCTATTCAATCCGATCAGTCTGCCAGTTATTCTTCACAAAAGGCAAGAACACACCGCTTTCTTAAAGTTAAATTAACAGTCCCAGGATGTGCACTTAAACTTTCTGTTGCACCTCCTACGACAATCGTTATTGACGACCCAGGTCCTGCCTTCAAAATGTTCGAACATGATGCCTTGCTAACACTGTATATCCCCATAGCCATGAGCAAGTCACGGTAGAATGGAATTTTGAAGTTGCTAGCGAGCGTTAGAAGGTGTGGCGTGATGCCAGGGAACAGTTCCGAGAAACCCGTCGCTATTACAAAGAGAATGACATTGCTTCATATCGGAAGTGGAATAAACTCGCACCTTCTGTTGCGAACGTTGCTAACGCCCCCCTTGGCATTCCAAATCAATGTTTTACCCATTTGGGATAAAGATTTACATACATGCCTACGATGCCTATATTATGAGGTGAGTTGGGGCCAGATACAAACATTCTTCTGCCGCAGCGCACCGTGGGGATGGTATCCAAATACATATGGCCGATCCGGAGGCAGATCCATTTCCTGGATGCACTCAAGATATGAACACTCAAAAGCGTCTATTTGCAGGAGACGAACCTTGATAAGGCTAATAGCAATTTCATTGAGAGATTAAGTACATGCAGAAAAAGAAACTCACGAGATAGGGTAATATTCTGCGAAGTACATCCAGAACCTGTTCCTCCTCACCCACTGCTGAGTCCTTCGTCCTCTCTCGGGAGCCGGATCAAAATAATTTATCCATATCCAGTATATCAAAAGGAATGGCCATAACTGTGGAAATGAACTGGAGCCAGGATAAGTAAGAGAATATGCGCAAAAATAAGGTGAAGAAACAAGGTGCAAGCTCAGATTAGAGAAATGAGAGAGGCCTAGCACTTGCTAGAACCAAGTTTAGATAGAAACGTACCAGAGATAAAAGAATAGACAACTCATCAGAATGATCATACACGACCATAACGCAACAGCCAATAACTGTAACCTCCTCTTCCTCGGTATGTTCGTCGGCACAAAACTAACAATGTCAATTCCATCAACGCAGCAACGTAGAGCCAAACAGTCAGTTGGTCACTGTAAATTAATAACTCATACAAATACACACTTGATACTAGTTGAAAGATGCGTCCGCAATGAACTGGTAGATGAATGAGGAGAGGTTGCGGGTTTTGTGGCCATCTGAGGGATGAAATAGAACCAGAATCAAGACGTGGAACGCCATCAACAACATCTCCATTTGGATGTCTGAGAAATTCGCTTCTCCTTTGTTCTTATCGAAATATATTCCCAGGTCATTTTTAAGTCAAGCGCATTCCCTCAGCCCCAATGCGATGTCCGAATATGACAACGTGCAAGGGCCATGAATTCGGGGATGGTATGGACTCTCGAGCCAATTTCTAGTCGACAGTCTTTTTTAGGAGTGGGTGATATCCATTCAGTTCATTTGTGGCTATGTAATGTTCCTACAATTATATTCATATCCTACAGAGAGGGAGGTCTATATAAAGTGACCCATGAACGACTATGCATGTAAAAGATTTGCTATCGCTGTCTTCTACATGTTATCTTGCATTCAATAAAGGGCATCCGAGAAGACCTGACCGTAGAAACCCATGTTATTGGTAAAGTCCATTTTTTACGACTTACAAGATACAGGGTCTCCGGCTTTCACTGTCTCATATTTATCTCCTGCCCACCCCCTCGCCATATAATATTTGACCCATTTACAGCTGACATCTCTACCAGGAACCTCCGCACAGTCTCTCCACTTGCTCATATAGACTGACTTGAGATATCCCATGCAGATCCATCAATAAGTAATTGAGTCTTTTGGCAAGGTCGCCTATCGTAAATAGGTACAGACGAGTAGCTGTGAGAAGTCCTCTTGGAACCATCCACAGAAGTTTCTACCACTATTTTACGCGTCACTCCAAAAACTACCATCTCAGACGTTATACAACCCGCTATATTTTTCTATCAAGTAGCCTTACAACTTGTCAGTATACACTTTCCGCTTGCCTTCCGAGCTCACTGAGATCAAATGATGCTTCACTACACCCTTGTATGATTACTTGACTAATGAGTGCGATGAAGTTACCTGGAATCTGCATAATATGGTAGTCAGCTTACGCTCGTGAAGACCGACTCATATGGAGATTACTATTTTCTTAGTCAATTCTCTCGAGAAACACACCATTCACAGCCTATGAACTCGCTTGGTGGGAAGTGATAATTATTCCTCGAATGGTGTTGGTTGGCGACGAATGCCATCTATTACTCATGCTGAGGTCCTTGATATATTATACACGAAACAATGGCAGCAAAAGGAAGATAGAAGAACTACAAGCCAGAAACTACGCGTACAGATCGTCATCTGCCTCTTCTTGGAAGCCAGCATTGCCAGGGGCCGATGATGCTCCCCCCATTGATGACTGACCAGTTTCGGGGAACCTGAAGTTGTTACCAAAACCACGCGTTTGTTGGAGATTCTAAAAATCGGTAGTTGTAAGTGCTGGCTTCAGACTTTGAGAGCCGATAGAACCAACTTACCTGGGAAAACATTTCGTATCGTCTGATGTCAGAGTCTTGGACAGAACGCCGAGCAAACTTCATTGCCTCTTCAAAGTGCTCCCTATAGGAACAGTCAGTAAAATGCCACGATAGAACAGTCAAGTCGTGACGAACCTTGTGATCATAGGAACGGGATCTTCCTCCTCTTCATCCATGACCACTTCTCCAACCTCTTCACGAGCAGCTCTCTCCCGTTTGATGCGGATGTCAGCTTCAATTGACTCACGGATTGCAAGCTTAGCCGATCGTTGGCATATTTCTGTCAAATCAGCACCAGAAAATCCGTGGGTCATTTTAGCCAAGAAGGTGAGGTCAACGTCCGGTGATACCGGCGACTTCTTGAGACATGCTTGCAAGATCGAGACGCGTGAGTTCTCGTCAGGGAGAGGAATGTAAATGAGCTGATCAAGACGACCAGGACGAAGGAGGGCAGGGTCAATTTGATCCGGTCTGTTAGTAGCTCCCATGATGAAAACATTCTTCTTCTGATTCATGCCGTCCATCTCGGTGAGAATCTGATTCAACACACGATCGCCGGCGCCTCCAGCATCACCCGACGAACTCCCACGAGCCTTCGCAATGGAATCTAGCTCATCGAAAAACATAACACAAGGAGCAGCAGCACGAGCTTTGTCGAAAACGTCACGAACGTTAGCTTCTGATTCACCGAACCACATGGTGAGTAATTCAGGCCCCTAATCATTTGTTAGCATCAGGCTAATGACAAGGAAACTCAGAATCGCAAACCTTGATGCTGATGAAGTTGGCATTACACTCGTTGGCAATAGCCTTCGCAAGCAAAGTCTTACCAGTACCAGGAGGCCCGTAGAACAAGACACCCTTTGACGGCGACATTCCATATTTGAGGAACTTCTCGGGGTGCTCGACAGGATATTGGACTGTCTCCTGGAGTTCCAATTTGACTTTGTCCAAACCACCGATATCGTCCCAAGTGACAGTGGGGACCTCGACAACAGTTTCGCGGAGAGCGGAAGGATTCGAAGTTCCAAGGGCAAATCGGAAGTTCTCCATTGTGACCCCGAGAGAGTCAAGAACTTCTGCGTCAATGGTGTCTTCGTCAAGGTCGATCAAGTCCATCTTTTCACGGATCTGTTGCATGGCAGCTTCTGAACACAGCGAAGCGATATCGGAGCCGACATAACCATGGGTATCACTCGCAATCTAAGACGAACTAATGGAATCCAAAATTCGAAACATAGATGACAGCTACATACCTTCTCAAGATCGACATCCTCAGCTAACTTCATATTCTTTGTATGAATACGGAGGATTTCCAGACGGCCAGTAGGGTCAGGTATACCGATATCGATCTCACGATCGAAACGACCAAATCGTCGAAGAGCGGGATCAATAGAATTAGGCCTGTTAGTAGCAGCCATCACGACGACATTAGAGCGAGCCTTGAGGCCATCCATGAGAGTAAGGAGTTGAGACACAACACGGCGTTCGACTTCACCATTAGTCTAAACAACGAACGTCAGAGTCATAATCACGCATACGAAAGGCAACTATATACTTTTTCACGCTTGGGTGCAATGGAGTCAATTTCGTCAATGAAAATAATAGCGGGCGAGTTTTTTTCAGCTTCTTCGAATGCCTTCCGTAGGTTGCTCTCTGATTCACCAGCCATCTTACTCATGATTTCAGGTCCATTAATCAAAAAGAAAAAAGCGCCAGTTTCATTTGCAACAGCGCGGGCCATCAATGTTTTACCAGTACCAGGAGGACCGAACAACAGGAGACCACGAGGAGGTTTGATACCGATTGATTTAAAGAGTTGTGGGTGGCGAAGGGGTAATTCGACCAGTTCACGAATCTGAGCCATCTGTTTTCGACAACCACCAATGTCATCATAGCCAACGTCAGCAAGATTTGATTCTTCGTCCTCACGTTTGACAGCGTCTCCCTCTATAACATGAGGTCAGAGAGTGAACGGAGTAGATAAACACGTCACAAACAACACTCACCGGTATGGATGACGGTGTCCTGAGCAACTATACAGAATTCTGCTGGGTCGGTCTCAATGACCTTGAACTCGACGGTACGCATACCACCACGGACGAGAAAGGTATCGCCTTTGCGAACGGGTCGGTATGCTGTGATACCATTATATCAGCTCATGGAAACTGCGCCAAATCTGATTACGCGTACCTTCGAGGAAGTAAGGTTTTAGATAGACATCAAAAATATTCCCGCTGAGGCCTTCGATAGAGTCGTCAAAAGGAAGGATGTGAACACGTTTACCGTATTTAATATCGAGACATTGATGTACATTGACGAGATCACCCAGTTTAACACGGAGATTATTCCGAGCAACCTTGTTCATTTGAATTCGGCCATCCTCGACGTCATCAGAGCTCAGGCAGATAAGAACAGTATCCCTCCTCTTCTTTCCTCTGAGAAAGTGGAAATTGTCAGCGACAACTAGGAGCACCGAAGTCACATAGATAAGTACCGAACAATGATAGTATCTCCACGGAAAAGACCAAGTGTCTCCATTGTTCCTGGGTTGAGAGTTGCAACTGGAACACATTATGATATATCCGACTTCAATCGAGTCAACCTGAGCTTACCAGAGTTATCATCATTTGTGGCCTCGTCTACGATGAGACGATTTGGACTGTGAAAAGTCGTTCAAAATTGATATCCAACACCTGAGGGTTTGATGGGCTACTCACGACTTCTTCGGCCTAAGAATTGCGGTCGAAGTATCATCTGGACCAGGCTGGGGAGGTGCACCGCTGGGATCAGCCATAATAGTGGTTATTGTTGTGGAATAAGTTCTGGGTCAAAGGAACACGCGTCCTGATATACCAACAAAACCAAACTTGTTATACCACGTGCACTTCAAGGCACTTCATGATGATTCTAGATTTATATACCGCAATAAGCAAACTAATACTGATATTGAGGCGCGGTCCTGGACCCAAAAGGCAGCAGGTTGAGGCACATACAAGGGTCCAGATGTACGTGTGGTAGCATACGGTGCTGAAGCACATTTTCGTGATACAAATGGCAGCCATTGTTTCGCTACATCTCTTCGTCCTCGTCTAAGTTGATCGCTTCCACAGGAAAGTCACCTACTGTTACTTTTTCAGGTCGCACGAAGACGCCGTAATCCTGTTGACAATCAAAGTAACGTTCGCCTTGTACCCTGTTTGTCTGCAAATCAGCACCCGAACAAACATCCAGAGAAATAAGATACCTACGATCCGTCATTTTTTCCAAAGGGCTCGTCATACTCGATACCTATCCATGTACCTTTTCCAAATTTCGTCTGGCCCGCGAACCGGACGGTCCCACGTTTGAAAAAACCTGGTTCCGTTGACTCAACTTCGCACCGCTCCCCGATCGAAATATTAATCGTTGGCGGTGGTGATAAATCCTCTTTTTCCTCTGCATCCGCAAATCTGCCTACTTTGTTCCTCATTTTGTATGCAAGTATGCTGTCTATCATGTGTCTCAGTAACCAGCAGCTCATGTCATTGATTCTTGTACCTTGACGCTTCGCGTACTCTGCGTAGCTCAGTTCAAATTTTTCTACCTGGGAGACATCGGAAAGTCGACCAGTAAACGATACTGATGGATTGGAGTCCTCAACCTGATCTGATCAGCCTCATTTAGCGCCGTAAGGGCGTAATTCCTGACCTTGAGAACTTGCCAATCGCGTAATCCATATTGTGAAAGTTCCCTCGAGTGATCAGTTAATTGAGCAAGAGGAACGGTACTGCTCTCCGATTCGAGGAGAAAGATAAGTTGATTTTGCGCTGGAATCCCCGTAATAACTTCAAGTTTATCCTTTGTGGGAATGGTGTCAATGGCCAATTTATATAATGAAAACAAACTCACACCTTGAGCAGCTGGACAGTCCAGTAGGATTCAATTCGTCGTTCTGCATGGACGTCGGGTGAGACAACGAAAATTCTAAGTGTGCTGGACATCGTTCTATATCATATCGTAGATTCCAGAGCCTGGACTGTCAACTGGGATTACATAATGGAATGATTCTGATTCCTACTCTCGGGTAGTCACGTCACCGCCCGTACCCGCAGTTATGTCTACCCCCATCAAAACACGGGTCACCCGTATGTAAAGGGACGGGTAAACAACGCAGAATACGGGTACACCACGGGTATCAACCATGTGATAGATACCCTCACTGGTCCTGGCCACTACATCCCTCCCGCCCTCATCGCCACCTGCAGACCACACCAAACCTCCGACCTGGGCGCTTATGCCGACCGCGAGTCCCACCCAACCTCCCTCTCACGATGTCTCTCGAAATCGCCAACCTCGACGCCATCCGCAACTGCCTTTTCCCACGATATAGGAGCAGAATGGACGATGAAACAGCAGAAATTGAACTAGTATATATGTGTACATCGAAGGCGTGGCCCCCTTTATAAAGGCTCGTTAAGTGAGCCGACACGACGGACCCCATTTCGACTGGATTGGAGTTTGGTCAATGGGTCGAGACCTCTTGACCGTGGCTGAGGCATGTTATATGAATGTGTCTATTCCTCTGATAAAAGCTTCTGAAGAAACTGTCATTTCTGACAAAATCAGGGTCTACCTCTTCGGAATAGTGCTCAGTCAGTTGACCACACTCGTCAAAAAGTTGCTACAGAAACATAATTTCTTTGCCCTCTCAGTCTACAACGCTCTCCTTCAACAGCAGTACCCATGGGAGGAAGTTTTATCGAGGCGAGGTTCTGAATATCTCGACGACAAGAACGAGCTTCGAGATGGCTACAGACATTGCGGCAGATTTGCCTTCGTAGCTTCCCAGAGTTCCTTGTTGACCTCAAGCTTGCAGCTAATAACCGTGATTTGGATACAAGTGTCAAAGTAGTGGATCCTGCAGTTCAAGTAGATAATGAACAGCCCAATTTTGTCAGCACTCACTCCGGCTCTAGATGGTCAAGTATTTGGAACGAAGACCTCAAGTGCGAACCGCAGTATTCTCTGCACTGTTGGCATGAGGAGACGGAAATTGGAAGATGGGTGAGGGTGTTCAAGTTGGCAAATCCTCGCAGGGTGGAATAACTGACAAGAATGTTATCTTGAAGCACTTCTTGTGTAAATTACTCCGTTCTACCTTGCACAATAATGCTGATTGGTTATCTGTAGATGATGTTGCAACAAATACTATCAACAGCCTCAACGCCATCTCACACTTGCGTCGACCGGCCTTCAGCTCAATATTTCTTCTCAACAATATTTCCTGCTTGCCCCGTCACCTTTTATTACAACCCAGACCTCGACCCTCTTATTTCTCAACCCATTATCGACACCATCCACTGCGCGAGTTTCAGGCCTGCTCAGTATTTAGGTTGATGTATCAAAATAATTTGCGCTGCCTTTCACGAATGAGTTGTTCTAATTGCGAATTCCATTGTACGGTTAAGAATACTATGCTCGCCCTACTCTATAGTATTGTCATCATAGTTTTTGTATATCTCTACCCTGAGGGTTATATCTCTACCCTGAGGGTTAACTACCCTTACTATTAGGTCAAGGGTTGAGTCAAGGGTAGACTTTTGCTACCCTTACCCCACCCTTACTCTTACCCTTACCTTTACCCTTACTCCTAGGGTCCCTAGGGGTATACCCTACCCTGGTGGGCTCCACTCCTAGCTTTGTTGTCAGGGGAGAGTATGCCAAGCAGCAAGTTTGTACAAGGGGTCATCAAAGAAACATAATGATTTAATTCTAAACTGGTGGAAAAAAATAGATGCTTGGACAGAGAAACAGGCTCATGGTAGAGTTCTATGTTAGGAAATTTCACGTTCAAAATTATTATTGATGATAAGACGACCAAGGTTAATCAGTTGAGGAATGGAATTGTATTACATTGAAATGTTCTTATTAAATTCCGAATATAGATCAATTATCATTTTATTATGTAATATTAAATTATAAATATAACATTTAAATTGGACCAGTCTTGGAAAACAAAGCCATTTCATCTGATTTCTCCATTAATTTTTTTGATATCGCCAAGACCAAATGTGTGATCACAAATTACAAACATCTACAAGTCAAATCATAATAAACCAACCAAGCAAGTCGTCAGGATGACTCGTGTCTTCTCTCACAGACCATCGATGATAGAATGAAGCCTACTTGGTAATAATCAGCATATATATATATATGCCGTCACTCTTCCATCCATCGATAATCGAATTCCTCATCTTTCTCGATTTACTAACCAGCACAAATCAAATTCCCGAAGAACATGTCAAGTCCACCAGCTCTCGCCAAACCAGCAGGTAAGCAAAAGCACATTGTACACTTGTACTTCACCCATCAGCTAACTCTGATCCTCCTCCTCCCCTCTTATCTCTTGAACAAAAACAGCCGACGTCCCTCTTCACTTTGCCCTCCTCCTCTTCCCCTCTTTCCAAGCGCTTGACGTTTTCGGTCCTTTTGATGCTCTCAATACAATCAAACGTCAATACCCTTCTCTTCCTCTTCGTCTTTCCATTCTCTCCACAACTCTTGCTCCTGTTTCCACTTTCCCAACTCTTCATCACGATAGCAATGATCATGATCCAACTTTGGTCCCATTTGAGCAAAAAATTTGTCCAACGCATACCTATACCTCACCTCCTTCTCATCCCATTGACATCCTCTTCATCCCCGGTGGTATAGGTACTCGATCCAATGTCGGCAACGACAACAGTATCGACGAATCAGGTTGGAAACCCGTCGTTGCCTACCTGAATAATTTCTTCTCCTCCCCTGCTAGTGTCAAAAACCTTAAAGGCATCTTCACTGTATGCACAGGTTCAGTCCTCCTTGGCAGATCTAAGTTATCCGATGGGAAAAAAGGTACACTAGATGGTGTACACGCTACTACCAACAAAAACCTCTTCCGACGCACCAAAGAAGAATTGGAACATGTTATTTGGGAACCTAAAGCAAGATGGGTTAGGACGGATCTCTCCTTACCTTTGAGTGCGGATTCCAACGGAAGAAGTGGACCAGAGCACATGCACATAGTGAAATTATGGACTACCTCTGGTGTGAGTGCGGGTACAGATGGGATCTTCGCATTGATCGAAGAAGAGTATGGGGCGGCTGTTGCCGAGCTTATCGCCGAAATTCTGGAATACGAAAGGAAGACTGACCCAAATGATGATCCGTTCGCTGTCCAACTTGAATAACTAATACCCGAATTCCTTCCTTCCTACATCCAAAAAGTTGCTTCGAGAGACACTGTCGAATGAAGTTTATTTGTATACATATACTGTCTATGTACATGGAAAGATCTACAATTTTTGATTCAAACGCATGAATGCCAAAGCAAAGATAGATGTCAGATAGGATGGTGAAATCATACCTAAAACATTCGAGAGATTGATCCGATAAAAGAAAGATGAGACATCCATCTACGATGCAAAAAGAAGATCTTGGGTGTACAGGAAAGAATGAGACAGCAACGACATCAAGTGTGCCACAAAACAAAAGAAACAAATGCAGCATAACCAGGCCTGAAAGAAAGAATTCCAAATGGAAAAGCCTGGCGGTGAAAAACTGCAACGACCAAATCAAGTAAAAGAAACGATTCGAAAGATGGAAAACAGTGTAAAAAGCACAAAGATCAGAACAACAGACACAAGGTGAGTCGACTTTTGAATAGGTCTCTTGTCATTGACGGACAATCTATCCCTCCGAATTCGAGGAGATTAAATGCCGACAACAGGTATATGCAACGGGAAAGATGATGATGCAAAGATGAATCGAAAAACTGGAGATGCCTGGAACCTAGGATGGGGGGAGGGAATACACGTGCTATAGAGACAGGGTATATGTGCACGAAAATGCGGATAAGATGAAGCAAGTGGGATATGGAGAGAGGTAAACCAGGAAAAAAAAATTGACGACTCCATCACATGTCTACATGAAAAAAAGGAGCAGGAAGAATCAGCAATACAGGATATAACATCATCACTGGCGCAACTGACTTTGTATTTGATAGAACTTATGAAGTGTTCATAACCTGCATAGCATCTGCATTATGCGGTCCCGGTAGAAAAGACTGACTAGGAGTACCAGAGGTATTCACACCTGATGTGTTGAAATTAGCCAAACCGGTCATATTACCCATATTCCTTCCGAGGCCAATACCCGATCGATTGAGAGTCACCAACCCGCTCCCACTCCTTGGTCTCCCTGTTAACCAGCTGGGCCCAACGTTAAAACTTGCTCCACCAGGAGCTGCATTTGAAGTGTAAGCAGGGGGACCTAAGGGTGCACTGTCGCTCCGGGCTCGGCTAGACCGCTTGACTCCACCAACGCTGTTTACGAGTCCGGATCTAAGTCCTGCATGTGCACCACCAGCAACTGTGATGCCCTGAAGGTGGCCAAGAAACGATGAAGGAGCAGTGGTAGTACTAGGTGATGAAACGGTTGATCCGTCTCCCGCCAAATGATGTACGTGATGCGAATGGGCCATAGATGTGTACTGACCGGAGTGACCCTGGGGCTGTAAATGATGGTATCCATTCATATTTACATTCACGCCTGAGTCGTGCAGCGTTGACATGGCAGACGGTTCATTGACGGATAATCTCTGCCGTTTAATACCAATAACAGCGCCTCTGGAACCCATGTTGCTGTTGACATCATTGCCACACCCTGCCGAGTGTCCATTTTCATAGATGCCCTGCATGGGAGAGGGAGAAGGACTGGTGGTATCGGCTGCATCAGTCAGACGTGAAGCCGAAGTGGCCGCCTGACCGCTGGAAGCGTAGACTACCTGCTGAAAGTTGTGTTGTAGAGAAAGCGAAGGGTGAATAGGATAATGTGGGTGGGAATGCGGAAAGTCAGTGGCAGTGGGGCTGGAACCCGGGCTCAGTACAGAATGCAAGGACGGATTGAAGTTGATAGACAGTGGCGAGGGATATTTTTCTGAAGTCGAGGTAGGGGAAGTGACATAGATATTGGGATTAGTCAAGACAGATCCGAAGATGTCATTTGGGGATGGGGGTACTGGTGGGAGTCAGCTGAGGAAGAAAAGAAAGGGAGTTTTCTTACTGGATCCAGGAAAAGCCTGTTGTACGACGTCCCATAATCTGTGGACGATACAGGAAAGGCGTTCATTGCTCTTGCGCTCGAGACAGAAATGTTCCCATAGATGCTGGTAGTCACCACGGACGGCGCCTATCTGTGCGGCGACCTAATGGAAAGACAAGGTCAGAACGGTAGCATGAAGTCAAATGCTATCAGGGAGATTTACCTCGCCGGGGAGTTCCACACGGTGCTTGATGGTAGGATCTGGTTCGAGTGCTTTTCGTTTGATATGATCAAGAAGATCAGGGCGGCCACGGAGAAACTTGTGGTGAGAAAACTCCCAAGCTTGAGCGTGGGTGGAGGTGCGCTGGGCACGAGGAGTCTAGATGAGCATGAAAGGCGTTGGATGCGACAAGACAGAAGATACGTACGCGGTTGATCTTATGAAACCCATACATGTTGAGTTGACGTACAAAGCTAGAGAACTGGGGGAGGTGAGGATGGAGCGGCCACGAGGCAGCGGATGGGACTCACATTGTTGTGCTTGAAATGGGAGCCAAGGATAGTCCTACTGAATTCGCCGATGTTGGAGACGACGAAGGATGTGCCGAGGTCTGTCCAGACAATAAATTGGGCAGCCTTTGGGTCATTGATCATCCTGAAGGACGTACGTAAGAGACGCTGTAGAAGGTAAAAAACGACTGACTGGTAGAGCTTTGTAACGAAATTGTTGGTGGTAAGGGGCTTGCCGAACGCGGGGATGGTGGCCGTGGCAGAGGACGGGGCCGACGGGATGGCCGAGGTGGTTGTGGCGTATGTAAGCGAGTCCTCCGCGCCGCTGGTGCTACTGCCGTCGACAGGGCTGCGGACGTCATGGTCCTCGGAGATATTGACGGGGGACGGCTTGTCGTAGCCGGAGCTGTCGGGATGGCCGAGGGAGACTGCGGCGGAGGCGGAACGTTTTCGGGGGAGAGGGGCGGAGACTTGGAGGCGGGTGTCGGGAGACGGTGTGTGTTCGGCGGCGAAGGTCGGTGGGTGGAGGCCGTGGAAGGGGCCGGAGTCGGGGGCAGGGAGATAGTCCCACTGTGGGTGCTGGTGGTGGTACGAGTCCATGGTGGTCCACTCGTCGCAACCTCAATTTCTTATTGTATCTCAGATCCAACCACGTAAACGCCGTCTACACCGCCAAACACACTCGGCCCGTGGGTCGTCCGTCTCAGGGATCGACACAAATATATTTTAATATGTACTATACTTTCCCCCTGAAGATCAAATCACTTTACCAAACAGAAACAACTTGATTGATAAGCCATCACACAGATCATTCCTGAGAGCGGACGTGATAGACATCTTATTTGCAGCGTATATGCCTCAGGTCAGGTGTCACACAGACCGGGCAGTCAGCATTGATCAGTTATCCCAAGAGCAGGCACCAGAGGTGTTCCACTGACCAACACCGCGGTCGCCGCGTGGCACTCTTCTGTCCCATCCAAAAACAAACAGCACATCAACTCATGCGAAAATGGTCATGGGAATTATACCCGGACACGAAGTTTCTTGTTCATTGCCGTCAGTGGAGTGTATACACATGTTGAGATAGGATGCATCGAAGAGGAAAAAGTCGAGTGACAATGACGTCACTATCGTTGATTTGCATCTGACAAGTGTCACAGTTCAAGAGGTTTTAAAAAAGCCTCGGCTACTAAACTCGAAATGTCTTGGTCTGTGCTTCATCATATCGAATACATCCTGTGCACTATATATCACACAGCATCAGAGGGCGTATGAGATTCACACTTCATCTAAATGTCCTGAAATTTCACTGACGCCAAAAATAGTAATGAGCACACGGCAAGTCAAACAAGGATGTTTTTCACGGTCATCGCCGGCACTAATCGGATAATATATCACTTCACCTTCCTAATAAACTCGAGACATTCCTTCTTGCCCCACTGATATCGCTATCCCATTCATTTTTTCACAATGACTACTCGGTTTTCAGGTTTACCTCGCCATTTAAAGGCTTCCACAGAAAAAAAGCTCTTCAGCAAACGGAGTATGGTTGTTTGCCCTTCTAAAAAGATATTTCTCCTTGCCATACACAAAAAAACCCCCAAAATCGAACCGAAAAAGGACGGCCGAACAATATTTTTTATTTTTTCCACGAGAGAGAGCTTTTTCCCAGCTGGATTAGCGGATGACAGCATGATGCTGTTCCATGCGCGACTTGAGAATCAATGCGGTTCTACAGATCAGGTGGCCTGGCTGAATCCACGCTTTCTCGTCTCCTAGAAGGTCTTTTTTGATTTGACGGATCCATTTGCTTCAGGGACGCAGTGAACAGACAAGAACTTCTTCCGTAGTCATGAAATCTCCGAGGATTTGTGTCGTGGGTTGACCAACCCGAGTGGTAGTTCTGAAGCCCCCCAGACACTTCGGTCGTATCGGGAAATCGACCGCTTTTTTCCGACTATCAATTGTCAAAGTCAACCAATATGACAGTGGAAGATGACTAGATGATGAGGACAGCATCAGTTACGAGTGCCCTACATACTTGTTCCGAAACAAATACCAGTCTCCCTTCCCATCCTCTGATCGACTCTTGCTCCATGCGGGAAGCTACGAAATCTTCTCCTGTTTATCCTCAGCGTTTTTGAGCTAGATGATACATCCTTTGTGTTCCCTTCTCTTTCACCCTTTTCCAAACCCGGTGATGAGCCTGTTGGTTCCAGATCCTAGAACAGTCGGAAGTCAGTCAAAGTCACACTATTCACGATTTTTGTCACCATGATCTTGTTTTTTCAGACAGCACGATGATCAAGCGGTTTGTTGAGACGTCACTTTCGTGCCATGTTGAGGACTGAGTTGCATTCTCCCAGCATCTAGGACACTATGGTGTCCATCGTGCCCCCCGTTGTATCTATTTCGGGAATATGCCGGAGTACTGGATACAAATTCTTCGGTATCGTTAGTGAAAGAATTACAAGGGCGGAAATTGCTATGAATTTCTCTGTAGACGTGATCCTCAGGAAGTGTCCTGGCTCCACCCAAGGAACTGTTGGAGACCGTTAACGTTGCCACTCAATTCGCCATCAGTAACTAAGCGTGACGCGTGACATCTTGCCTCGTGTGTATCGGGTCGAAACAAATTCCCTCAAGTCCGCTGTTCACGTTTCAGTACGATAGTTTTATTCACTCAACCTGTGGTTTGGCTTGAGAATCCTTACAAACATGGAGATCCCTACTATTACATCCCGCAGCAGTCTAATGAGACCTTCTCGGGTCGAACGAGGAAGTAGAGGCAAGGTATGTCCATTAAACTTTCAATCCCCCCTCAACATTCTCCAATAATCCCCTCTTTGTGGGCTCGAAAGGCGAGTTCGATGTATAAGAACACTCGATATAAAGACAAGTGAGTGAGGATCTAGTATTTCCTCTCTTGGCCATTCTGTACTCAATTCACAATTGACAATGGAGAAAGATATCAAGCAATGCGAGGGCGATTTGAAAGAGCCACTGCAGTGTGTCTTGAGGCTTGATCTTCTTGTGGTTCTTTTTTTTGAAATGATAAGACAGGTCAGAAAAGCGCTGCTACAGGACCTTGAACTTGCTGATACAAAACTACGAAAAATCCAAGAAGAAAACGAGTAAGTCACCCGTGGTCGTCGCAATCGGCTCTCAAATCGAACTTTTTTTTCCTCCCAAGTCTTCTCCTCGACGCGATGCTTGCGAATCCGCTCCCATCCCAGGTTCCCAATCTTGGCTACCATCCATCACCACTCCCATCTCATCCAATCATTCCCTCTCAATCACAAAATTCTCCTCAAGAACAACCTGGCCATCAGCCTTCTTCCGCTTTACCTTCGTTTCCCCCTTCGTACCCGCCTGGCGCAAGATTCGATCGTCAAGACACTCATATACCAATGCCTTCACATGGTTATAACAATCCCCCGATTCCTAACCATTTTTATCCTTCCCCACATGATGGGAAGGAAGGCTCAAGCCATCACTATTCTAGTAGGTCAAGGGGGTCACAGTCCGATATCGGCCAACGAAGCTAGGGGCCAGTTCTCACATGCCCCCCGAGTTTTATCCCCTTTCTACCCTGGAATAAAAAGTCACCTGTTGTATCGATTATAATTAAACTTGAATCATGAGGACTTTAGAAGTAAAAATGCAGAGGCAGAAGATTATCATAAAGCCATCAAAAGTTGAACATTCTGCCTGAATGTTCGATTGATTTATCGTGGAGTTTTCTTACACTTGACAGCGACAAAAATTATGATCCCTAGTTATTTGATTCAATCGAGCTTTGATTAGGAATGTTGATAATCCGAAGGGACTGGTGTCAAAGGGGTTCTGATAAGTTATGTTACTCTCGAGACAGGTGAGCTGTCATTGAGATTAATCAAGCGTGAAATATTACTGTTTACAACTCTACATGTACCCAGGTCCATAGAAATACCTAAGGTCGGCAATGGCTATCCAATTCGATATCTCCGTATGGACCTACGGGTGTATACTTCATCAATAAACGCGCTCTGAAATCAGATAACTGCGCACCAAAATGATCTTCCACGGAAGCCTCAAAAATATTACTTGCATCACCAGTGGAACATAGGGAGTTGTCGTTATCCTGGCCAGGACAAGCGAAAAACGATCCATCGTCCTCAACGTGAATCTCGCCTGATGAATGCTTGAAGCCCGCAATCTCGGGCGGAATGATAGGAACGAGATCTTTCCTGTTCATGTTTAGTTTTCTAACGTTGAGTGATTGCAATACGGTAAGTATCCTCACCGGCTTGTTATGCGAGTAACCTTCAGGTTGGCATCAACAAAGTCTGCAAATGCTTGGTCTCCGACCTGTGACATCTGTAGTTAGCGAGGCCAAACCTGCTTTTTAAGGGAGGGACATGGCTTTACGCGAGGCTGTCCGTAGTTGATTATTTCGATATTGGCGCCAGAGATGTGGATTTGAAGGAAAATGGCTTCAAGAACCGAAAGAGCTGCACCTGAGAAGGAGCTTCAGACATTTGAGCGGATCATGAGCATCCGGGAAGACATACCGAGAGAGTGACCAACACATATGATTGAATTTGTACCACTATCTTGTATGGTCTGTTGGACTGCTGTGAGCACATCTTGAGCGGTTCTAGAACGGTTATCAGGACCACAAGCAATGGAGTATGAACACCAATTACTTCGCATGTTCGCTACTGAAACCATTGTGCACTCGGATTTCACTCGAGATCCCAGGGAAAAGATTTTCATCAAGTTTTTCAGGGATGAATTTAGCGTCAGTGAGAAGTGGTTGACTATGTGAGAGGTGATAAGTACGAGGAGGATCATGCCAGTTCTACCAAGTACATACATCTTATGTCGATCAGTTCCTTGATGGGCTACGATGACAGCCTATGAGGCCGGCACACAGTGAGTATTTTTTTTTTCCTTGGTGGTTTTCGGAAAGGTTGACCTACATCCTTGTCTGGATCAAAACCGACATACCAAAATTGTACACCACTTCCATCTCCTCCACTTGCTGTAGGCTTAAAATTGGGGTTAGCGTCGCAGTTGGCTACATGGGGACAGAAAACATTTACAATATCAGTCATATCACTAGAACATCCATGACAATGAACATACCTCCACAGGACCAGTTTTTTGTCTTGTCAGCTGGGCAATATGCCGCTGACGCAAAGAAGGTGAAAGTGTTGAATTGTCCAAAATCACTGGCAGATACTGGTGTGGGTGTTCCTGCTCGACGCTCAAGGGGAAATGGTATCGCTAAAGCGGTACTTGTTCCGACTAGCAGAGTGGTAATATAAACGAGTGGATGGACCATTTTGTCGAACGAAGAATTCCAAGGATAGGCCGATGATCAAAGAATGATAGAGTAGAGACGTCGTAAGGAAAAGTCACCAAAATAAAATAAAAAAAGAGAGATGAGTGAAGCAGTCAGAACCAGCTAACCGGTAGCGGGGGTTCTATGTTTGTTCGTAACAGATGTAGGATATATGTATGTGATTGCACATTTGCGAGAAACGTCCAAATGATGGATCCGACAACGGATATGATTGTGAGGGATGCTGAGACACGCTCATATAGTGTATCATTCGTCGCCATCAAATGAGCTGATGAGTTGATGTCAAGATGCACTGCGACCGATCGGCGTGATGTGTCGAGCCCAGAATAATGATCTCTGTCACAATAAGCTTTGGGAATATGTGATTGAGTCAGGCTTCCTCTTATGCCGTGAATATATTTGTTTTCCACCGTTTCGTTTACTCACAATTCAATTCGTTCTCCGTAGTACCGCGGTCAGATTATCGGCAACAGAACTATTTTTGACGGTTATTTCAACACTATGTCGCTGATCCATCCGTCATTTATTCATCACTTCATATCTACAGGATCCACGTGGCTAGGCACCTGGCTACAGAGCACCAAATGCCCGCGATATGGAGTGGAAAAGGGCTAGATGCTTCTGCCGATATGATCTGGGTGGTCTGGGCAACAATGCTCGGGAGTCCGGATGATGAGGAAACGAACGATATCTGCAATAAAAGTACTTGAATCGAGATGAAACATGTTGAACCAATGGCTACGGTTGCTGTATGGTCACAGAAGGAAGTGCATTCCTATTCATTCCTATTGCAAATTTCTTTTTTCGCACGTTTCACCTCCATGTTTCGCCGTTTGTCTTGGTAGCGCAATTCGACAGACTTATTGCCAGTCTCAGATAATGCATTAGTAATCGCAATGTAATGTATGTTATCTTGCAATGACAGAAGTGGCAGCAAATTCCGTAAGCTCCTATGTGCGAGGTCTCGCACGCATTGAGTGACGTGACAATTGGGGGAGAGGATTGAAGTCAAGTTGATATAGGGATGCGTTGTACAAAGGAGAGAGAGAATTTGTATGTGACATGGACATTCTTTGAATGCTCACAATGTCCCAGTACCTTGAGAAAGTAGCAATTTAGATGTCAAGTCACCGAATTGGGATGTCAAGTCACCTGTCTAGTCACCTGTCAAGTCTCTAGACTTGTCACATAGTCACGCTCTACTAGCTGCACTGATTGCCGCCATTACACTTTCAGTGATCAACCCATACTGGTGTCATCCAATACTCGTACAGCGCACCCGCGGAGAATGCGGTAGCAAGCAATCAGGTATATTGCATATCAGATTCTCATTGCACCAACTAATTGATTCTTCACTGTAGTCCTCCCAGCTCTCAGCCATCCACCAACCGCGCACGTTTGCTCTCTGTCGACATCACGTCTATATCCCCACCCTCTTCACAACCCCCCGAATTTATCTCCGGAAAGTCAAGCATCCACCATTTTCCCCAGAACCTCAGATTGACATCTTACCGGAACCCATCAAACAACTACAGAATTGAACTCAATCGGGAAAGGCAAGGGTGCCCACTTGAAAAAGCGTAAGAAAGACAATGAGCCTCCAGTATTAAAATGCCCCAAGATCATGCCACCCCAGCCACCTTTCACCTATGCGCAATTAATTCATCGAGCTATCAAGGCTATCGATGGCAAGGCTACTCTGCAGGAGATCTGCAATTGGATTATGACAACCTATAACTATTATAAAAACCTGGATAGTGCATGGATGGTCCGTGAATTGCTATCCTTTTCTAAATATGTCGCTGAGTGATTTTCATAGAGCTCTGTGTGGCATAATCTGTGTTCTGGTCGTGCTTTCTGAAGATGGAGCGTTGTGGCGGGGAGAGAGGCAAAGGCTTTTTCTGGGACTGATGACAAATATGCGCAAATGCTTGAAGAGCAAAAGCTTTGCAGGACGCAGCTCAGGGTGCTGGAACAAAAGATGGACCAAGTCAGCCTGGAAAACGCAAGGAAAAGCGTACGCCTTTGAATCTGCCGCTAAAACGGAGCATCTAAAGGTCCCCCTTCCCCCTCCCCTCACGTCAACTCCGCTTTTACCGAAAGCATTGTCTATGAATGCACCACAATTATTTACCCTGGTACAGGTACCTAATTCTAGCAAGAATGCGGCGATGGTAACATGACTATTTTTCTCTATAGCAGCATCAACATTTACATGCACATCTGACAGCAACCTTTTCAGGACTGTTGCTCATTGTTTCGTTGTACCCTTTTAATTTTTTTTATTGGCTTATTATTTTTTGTTTTCTTCGTAGGCGACCCCATTACATCTAATCCCACACATTTGCCTTCACTCCACCCAGATAGCTCCCCGAACCAGTCAAAGACGCCGGGAACGCACTCTCCCACGCTGTCCTCTCTCCTTGAACGCAGATCCTGATGTATGGAACTCCATCTATGCTCACTTGGCTATGTCCTGCTACCCTATATTTTTCTCTACTTCTTTTTCGTTCCGTGTTTGTCTCTTTTGTATAACACGATTTGTATTTTTATCGGAGGTAGTGAGCCTCCGTGGTCAGTAGACTACCGCAGACTGCGTACACCACGTTACAAATTATTGATCAAATAAAAAAAAGAATAATAGCAGAGCCGCCTAGACTCGACAGTTCAAGCAGCGACTCAACATTTTTATATCCGCCATGTGCGTCGACTCAGATTCGAACTGAGGACCTTCTGACTGCCCAAGAATTAACCCAGTTAGACAGACGCGCTTTCCAACTGCGCTATCGACTCCCGCGAAATCCTCAGTAATATATCCTCTTGAATAGCTAGACTCGACCTACAGATTATTTTTTGAGACATCGAAACCGAGAAACGCCGAGTGGAACTAATGATAGTCTATCGATGGACTATCTCATGGCCACCGTGGTTCTCCGCACTCTATCCGCGAGGTCCCTCTCCCTCCTGTATTACCACTCTACAAACGTGAAAGAAGAAAAGAGGCATGGATCTATTTCCTTTTTTACTTGCCAGTGCGGATGTAGCTGCGCAAGCTGCTGGTGTCACCGTCGCTGCCAGTTTGGCTAGAGAAATCATTCAATCTTGCTCACTTGGATTTGTCACAAGTACCACTCTACCCTATCCTAGATGGCCTTCTTGGCATAAGTCTCCCCGGATCAACTTTGGACCTTAACGTGATGCTGTGTTCATGTCTCGATTCCGTGCTTGTCGATTATCTCCATCCCAGTAAACTCTCTGTCCACTTCGCACATGAATGCTGCGAGTGGCCACTGCTGCTACCCCTGAGTTCAACACAAATGATGTCGGGTCGTTGTTATTGGTCCTTCCGTCATTCTCAGCCTATACTATAACGGGTCTCACTGCACTCATTGCCTGAGTATGGACTGCCTAGAAAACCAGAGTTGTGCCGGGATCTCCCTATTGTCAAACTTGTTTTCTGATATGTACTATGTTGTGGAAAAAGGAGTTGCAAGCTGGTTTGGACTTGGAATAGAAGAGTTTATTCCTTTGTAAACCAGTGAAGTACATAGAACTAACTACCAAGATATATTATTGAAAATATCTAGAATGTTCTTGTACCTAGTCTTCCATCTGATAGTTATATTGGTTATTCATGCTCTGCTCATCCTATCACCTCACATGTGAGTTTCAGCTCCATGAATCTTATTGGAGTAAAAGTTGTCAGGTGCTGAGTTTTTTTGATGCATTTTGCCCAGATTTTGTATGGATTTCTATGCCTCTCCGTGTTTATTTCACTCTTCACTGAAGACCCTTGGGAAACATATGCTGAAGACTCCTGTCGAACAGCAACAAGGTAATCACCATCAAAAATGGTCATTTATATATGAAAACGCTATCCAAATCACAACAATTAGTGAACATCAAAAATTGTTCATCTTGACTCGCCAACTGACGGTTGCAACACTACCCCTGCTTCCCTGTCACTTTTCTAAGTGGATTAACATCTTGTGACCTGATCACCTATTTTCGAGGTGCTTTTCTTGTCTTACGTTCTCTCACATGGTGACATATACAGATATAGTAAGCGGAGCGAAAGGGCAATATATAGTATCGCTGTTCAGAGAACCCTATCTTCTCGTTTGGCTACTCCTTTCGAAATGGTATCACTGATTATGCAAGTATTGGTTTTCAATGTTACCTTGGTCGTGGCATGGAAGGTTTTGAGATGGCTCTTTGTCAAGTCACCGTTGGAACGTATACCTGGTCCACCTGCACTTTCGTTCATCGGTGGTAGGTCAAATGATTTTAGAGTTATGGCAACCTTCCTTCTAAGTTTTTAGGTAATGTCCAACAGATATTTCATCCGGATGGGTGGGACTCCTATTATGATATTTTGAATCGCTGTGAGTGGAACGATTATGTGGCATATTTCCAACTCATCATTGGTCTGTTGATGCTTTCAGACGGCCCTGTAGCAAGGATGAAAGGCTTTTTTGGGGTAAGATCGGTTTCCCCTTCACGGAAAGATCGGACGTGCGAACAAGAATATGAACATTTCTAGGAGGATGTGTTGTTCATCTTTGATCCGAAGGCTTTATATCATATAACGATCAAGGTGAGTTACAAATCAGCTAGGTCCTGCTCTTTCTCAGTCATTGCACAGGACCAGCACATTTATGAAAAAACCCCTGCAACTATTGGGTCGGTCTTCCATATTTCATTCCATGATTTGAATATGACTGATGAAGATTTATTGTTTTAGAATAGGTCGAGTGATGTTCGGAGAGGGCTTGAATACAGTGCTGGGTGATTACATGGACGTTTAATGTTATCAACGATTGCTCAAAATCAATAGGCGAGCAGCATCGCAAGCAAAGAAAGATACTCAACCCGGTATTTTCCATAGCTCACATGCGCGCAATGAGTATGTTTTTACTTCTCTTCTTCCTCTCATTATGCTGACCATTTCACTTGAGTGCCAATCTTCTATGAAGTGACGCATAGGGTATGGTTAATTATCTCTCCTCATCGGCACTTACTAATGTATGAGTTTATTTATCGTATTAGCTTCGTGAGGCACTGTGGAACGAAGTGAAAGACGGTTCTAAGGAAGTTGATGTTCTCCACTGGATGTCACGAACCGCTCTAGAGTTAATAGGTCAAAGTGGAATGGGATACTCATTCGATTCACTAGCCGACAATGAAGATATGGCATGTAGCAGATGTCTGAAACGTTTTAGGTGAAACCGACTTAGTTACTCATGAAGTAGAATAAATACTTACATGCTCAATCTTGCAGTGAAGTCTTCTCCGGCCCGAGAGCTTTTATCTCAGCTAACTACATCGTCCCCTTGGCGAACAAGTTCAACTTTCCTCGTCTAAAGCGATGGATTGTAGAAAAAATACCTTCACAGTGGCTGCAAGACATGAAGGATATTGTGGATATAATCGAGGAAACCGCAAAAGATATTTGCAAGGCCAAGCAAAATAAGATGGATTCAGGCGAGAGTGATGAGTCAAAGAAGGATGTCATTAGTCTGCTCAGTGAGTGTGTTATTCGAGAAGTCATAAGCTTAATCAGAACTGATATATGCCTACTTAAGTGAGAGCCAATGCAAATGCAACCATGGAAGACCGATTGAGTGATAAGGAGGTTATTGGTCAGGTTTCGTCAGTTTTGATTTATAGTCTCTTTGACGCGTTGTTTAACATCTATGATGCAGTACATTAATCTTCGCTGCGACAGACACCACTTCTTCTGCTCTCTCTCGCATTCTATACCTTCTGACAAAATACCCTGACGTCCAGGAGAAACTCCGTACAGAAGTATTGGAAGCGAAGCACAATAGTGGTGACAAGGATTTAGATTATGATCAGCTTGTGACACTACCTTACCTTGATGCTGTCTGTCGGGAGACATTGAGGCTGTAGGTGTTCGCAAATTGTTAGCTGCACTCCTCACTGAAATATCGTGTTCTCAGGCACCCTCCAATCGGAACAAACAGTCGAATGTGCGCTATGTTAATTGCATTGGTTTCTATCTGCCGCTGATAATCTCATAGAGCTCGAAAAGACATGATTCTACCACTCTCTAAGCCTCTGAAAACTACTTCCGGAGAAGAGGTCACTGAACTGATTGTTCCTAACGGAACTACGATTTTTACATCTATTCTTGGAGCAAACACGAATCCAGAATTGTGGGGATCCGATTCATATGAGTGGAAGCCAGAAAGGTGGTTAAAACCTCCCCCCCAGAAACTGGTCGAGGCACATATGCCAGGGATTTACTCGAACTTGTGAGCTTGTTCTAGGATCAATCGAGTGGAAAGGTCCTGATGTCATGCAGAATGACATTTTTCGGAGGGAGCCGTGCATGTATGTAAGTAAAATCATCTCTCTTTTACAACATGAGATACTTACTATTGGCTATAAAGTGGCTTTAAATTCTCTCAGTTGGAGATGAGTGCGTTTTATTCAGTCCGTTCCGGATTTTCCGGATCTCGTTTATGGTTTTTTTGCAGAGGTTGTGCTCTCCCTTCTCCTCACCTCCTTTAAATTTGAGGATGCAGGGAAATCTATTAAGTGGAGAATGTCTGGAATAGTTGCACCTGTGGTCGAAGGAAAAGATCATGCTCGATCTGAATTACCCATGATTCTTACTCGAATGGAGAAGAAATAGACATGAATTGTACTTGATACAGATATTCAGAAATGTTTAGAAATTCTGAATTTGAAATTAATGTCTAGCATCTCGATACAAACCATTATTAGAAAATTTGAGATTTTTTCGGACAGGGATTCACCCATCAGATCAGCCTATAACATTGCTGAAACTGCTTTGTGAGATATCGACCTTGTGAGTTGTATGTTCCTATTTTGATCTTGTAATTGTGGAGAAATTTGTCTTTGCGAAGACTATCATTATATCCAACCACTCAAATCAAAGGAACTATGGTGTATGATTAGATGCAACATAAACATGAAGGAGCTATCCATGTTAGCTTTTCAATCCAACATGCATTGGATTCGTGGAAAGCCGGAATATGTTCCCACGATCCTGCCAACTTGACCTTTTTCTTCTCTTTGTCTGAAATCATATCCGGCATGGCCTCTATCTCAAGAACTGCTACATGCTCACTCAGAGCGGCCAGTAAGCGTTTTATCTACCTTCCTTCAAATTGAACCAAACACCGTCCTTTTTAGTGCGCTCCCGTATTTTTGCTCCTGTCGTTAATGTGTATGTCCTCATTGTTACATCTCCTTCAGCCAAACGAAAGTCAACGGAAGGCCCACTTTTATGACCCAGCCGTGGCCTTGCGACACCTCCCCCTTCTCAACGTGCAGATGAAATCATTGAGAAACTCCCGTCCAAGCCCGGTATCATAACCAAGACCGGCACTGCTCTCCTTGGCACTGGACTTGCTGCCGCCGCCATTTCGAACGAACTATATGTTGTGAATGAAGAAACTATTCTCCTCATTGGTTCCATCATTGTCTTCACCTACATTGGCAAGGTACCACCTCCCTAAATCGATGAATGTGGCATTTATCTTCAATCACAGATCGCACGCGAACCATACAGCCAGTGGGCGGAAGGCCATATCCAGCGCATTAAAAAGGTACTTGACGGTGCCCGCGCCGAGCATACACAAGCTGTGCAAGAGCGTATCGACTCTGTTGGCCAGATGAAGGATGTTGTCTCCCTTACCAAATCTCTTTTCCAACTGTCCAAGGTGTGGCATGTATGATATTTCACCAGCTTTCCCGAGGTCTGAGATTGATCAGGAAACTGCCAAACTGGAGTCCGAGACTTTCGTTCAAAAGCAAAAAGTCGAACTTGCCTCTGAGCTCAAGGGTGTCCTTGACAGCTGGGTTCGCTTCGAGCAGCAACAGAAGGAAAGCGAGCAGGCAGACCTCACCAAGGCCGTCGTTAATAAGGTTCTCGAAAATCTTAAAGAATCCAAGGCCCAACAGGAAATCCTTGCCAGTGCTGTCACTGAAGTGGAACGTAAGTCTCACTTCTTGGATATATCTCAAGTACTATACACTGACGTTCATGTATAGAACTCGTCAAGAACAAGGCCATCTAATGGTAGATTGCACTGTCACCTTCGTTATATCATGAATAATAAATAGATTATATCCACTTGTACGAGCGTTCTGATTCCAGTGCTATCCGGTATGTCGCAGTGCTGTTTCATGAACTAATAGGGTACTCCTTCTGGTGTACCAACAAACTCTTAATGAATTGCTGATACTTGAGTAAGTCATCTGGTCATGGCTTCTGCTTGACCTACCATTGTTATACCTACAAGTTGTCCGTCTAACATATTCATGACAAATTAGGTCTTTGGGTGGAACCTGTCATTTCAATTTTCCCCCTTAATTTGAAGAATTTGATTTGGGAACTCGTTATTGGCAGGACCCACCACAGGTGGCCCTCGGGTAGTCACATCATGCCGCATATATGCTGCTTATTCCATTCCGACTCATAAAATAGCGCTGAAGCCCATCCTGGATCGCCACAAAAATAAAACAGGAGCAGAATGGACGATGAAACTGAACTGGTGTATGGAAGGCGTGGCCCCCTTTCTCATGATATAATTGTTTACTGTATAACTTCTCGTTGACCCATACTTGATAGCTTCGATACGCGACTTGCTAAGCTTGAGAAGTCGATTCTACCTCTGTATACCGCTGCTCAGATCCTAAACCGCCGATCTCATAGTATGCAGGCCATTTAGTTGTATAAGGAGGCCTTGGACAGGTTGAACGCCAGAATTGCGTTCGATCCTCACAATCTTAACCTTACTAAGACTGTATGTATTGTGCAGTGGACTTGTCACCAATTTTGACATCTTGTTTGCATAGGTTCGTCTCGTTGAAACTAGAGCCAAGAAGCTTACCCAGCTCTGTACTACTATCGTTGCCGAAGGCTCCCCTGGTAACGCTCCCGCAGCCCAAGACTCTCTTCTACGAGTTTTTCTTCATCCCTTTTTTCAAACTAATTACCTCTGGTTTCCTATCTCCACAATCTCCCTCTACCATCAACACATCCTTCACATCCTGCAGCACCTGCCATCATGTCGACCTTAACGGAAGCTCAGAAGGGTTATGCCGATATGCGAGGTGATTGGAATTTGGTCAGTGGATAGAGACCCTCTTGTCCATCTATGCCGCCTATACCACACAGCGGTAGTGGTGGATCATCGTCATCAGGAATCAGAGGGAGAGGAAGGGCTTCAAGTGGACCGGCAATTCCAATTAGAGGAGGGACGAGGAAAGCTTCAGGGGTCTGACAACCGGTTGGACTTCATTTTGCATCAACCGTTTTCATGTCAGTGTGTCTCACTCTCTCGTTGTATTTGAATATTGATGAGTGCCCTTTTGCCTCACTAGTGCCTAGGGCTTAGCTTTTAAGGCACCGTGGCCTCTCGACTAATTGTTAACCGCTGCCTGTAGTTTTTTTGACAAGATCTCTCCACATTGACCCCTTATCCAGCACTCCTTGGGGCTGTTTCCTGGATCCTGACGCCTCCTCTGTCCGAGCAAGGATTAGTACTCTGATGTCGACTCTTTCGTGCCACTTCACTTCATCGGCCGTCATTTACACCACCTTTCATATTTAATGACACCTAATTTGGACACTCATCTTTTTATGATTATTGCACTTCGTAGTCTATTTCATCTTTTTTGGTTGTACGTATGCGTGTCTCTTATTCCTTTCGTTTTGAACGCAACGCAGTTTTTACATATCAGCACTGTGATGTCTGACACGACGATGACAGTTTACAAGAACCCGACCCACGATTCCCGCTCCTTTCAACATCGCTCACTTTCCATGAAATAATACATGCAATGCCTAAAGCCTGTGTTTCCTGTGGTCTTGTCTCCTCGTTCTATTAATGTAGTTGATCTTTACTCGCATCTGTCCTTGTTTTCATGGTTGCCTACAAATTTATATTAACTTAATGTACGCATGTTGCATGATCGGAGGTTGATCGATCATAATAATGCAAATTGAATACAAAGTCTATACAAAGTTATTGTACCTTGTCCTATTCTTCGGGTTGATTCACTCAGTGAAAATTGATGCGACTATACAAAAGTGGGGAACTGATGCTGAGGCATGTTATATCCATCATGAATGCGTCTTTTCCTCTGATATCATCCCATGCTTCTAAAGAAACTGTCACTTCTGACAAAACCAGACTATTACGTCATGATATGGTGCTCTGATCAAGCCCATGTTGAATCTCTTGCTTAATCAGTTGACCACACTAATTCGAAAGTGATCTACCCTCATTATTAGGTCAAAGATAGAGTTAAGGGTAGACTTTTACTACCCTTACCCTAGGGGTATACCCTACCCCTGGTGGGCCCTAGTTATTGGAAAGTGATGAAAATGTTGGGATTGGCGTTCTTTTTTTTTTTTTTATTCAACAATTTATTACGCGGTGTACGAACACAGTCCACGATTGGGATTGGCGTTCCGTGCCATCAAACTACCATCACATGTTAGCATTGCTTTCTATTAATATATTTAGTACTAATTTATAGATCCCAGTAGTCTATGTCTATTTGCCGATTATCCACCTACAATGCACAAAAACACTTGTTACTGAATTCCTTCAACAGTCAGTGTAATGAAGAGGCACTAGTCTTTTTGCCCAGGGAAAACTGGTTAGCCAGTGCAAAACATTTGCCTCTCTTGGGGTTCGGGTTTGGAGTTTGGGGTTTGGAGTTTCTATCCAGACCTACTGAGAACCTGACAGTTTCAGGGCCTCACTGTTCTTTGACAGCAAGATATATACAAGTCTCTGGGGGCAAGTCTATTATATTTCCTGACTCTGAGCTCAGGGCCGTAGGACTATTTCTACCCTTTTGAAGCGTTAGCATCGTTTCTTTGAAATTGACCGTCCCCATACGAGTCAAATAGAATCTAAGATTGACCATTGCAGAGAACGAGCTGAAAGTTGGCTGATCTGCCGCAAAAACAGGAAACATTGTTACACAGGAACGGATTTGCGGCGTGGCACAGGCTTGGAACGCTTTCGCTTCTTGCCCTTTTCGAATGCATTTGCACTTTTAAGGTCTCGACCTAGTAGGTCTTCTTTCTTGACCTGATAGATGCGAACCTGAGAAGGTAACAGCCGTTAGCTCACGGAAGGGAATATAACTGATGAGACTTGCAATCCAGTTCTCTGATGTGAATGCCTCATCTAAATTAACGAGATAAGCCCAGGAAAGTTCACCAGACTGAATAACATACCGAGGTAATCAAGCGTAGGGCCTTGTTTGGGCAGGTGTTGCTGTCTGACGCGGTCAACAGGCTGTCCGCCACCATACAATTCCTCGAACCTGGAATTACATGCATGCTTGGTCAACTTAACCACCGTAAACCTATGTACAATACACGCACCGGTAATAGCTCATCTTATACATCAAACTATTCTTCATCGTCGTTGTCGCTTTATCGTCCACTCGGTATTCTCCTGCTGGTGTGAAAAAGCTTGATTCTTGAACTTCATCCGGCCAAACACCTTGTGCGATTCTAATCATCCACAAAAACTTGTTGATGTCGTCCCCAGAATAACCAATTAAGGCACCAAAGATGACGAGAACGTAATCGACATCATGTTTTCTGAGAATAGGATAAGCAACCTCTTCGCTACTTGCCATTGCCTTTCCGACAGTAGCAATATGGGCTGTGTATGTAACATGAGCATTTGATCCTCATAAACAAATATGCAAGACGTTTTGGAAAACGCACTGTTATTCCAAGTATTGTTATCAACCAAAGTAGGCCTGTCAGCCATCCCGGCGATTTGGTATCCATAATCCCACCAACTCATCACCACAGCATCCTTGGGCGTATTTTGCCTTAACCAGTAGTATGCCTCCCTAAAATCATCGATGATGTGTTGGCTGCCGTCCGGATTGGAGGAAGCTAAAACAACTGAAGGAGAGGAATAGGCGTGGGATGTGGTCCAGGTGCAGTGGAACACGAAGAAAGCAAGCATAAAAAGTGTATGTGAAACGACAATTAGACGGGTGTCCATGCCAAAGATACCTTTCCTAGCTTTTTTGTTGGTGGCAGATATCGTCGGAGTGGTGAGTTCATTGATGGCGCTGGAAAGAGCTGTCTGAGGTATCACAGGCCTCTTCGCTTTCTTTGATGTGGCTGCTGGCGAGGCTCCGTTGGCGGGTGTACCTGGCACATTGCTAGATTCGCTTCCATCGTCATCGGCGATGTCAGGCTCAGACGGGTCAGCGTAGGTGTCCAAAACAGTGGAAAGGGTGATGGCTGCTGTTACGCAGACCACGGGAGTGAGAGTGAGCATCAATCGAACCATGACTCCGGCGAAGTAACTAGCCATGACGGCATAAATGATGACAAATAGGTGTTCGTCGCGAAGTTGGCGGAAGCAGAGAACAACACCAGCAGGGAAGAGGAAGATGAGGAATTGAAGATCCATAAAGAATGATGGCCAGGCCGTTGGCTGGTGCTCGGAGACAGATGCAATTATGGGGATGTATTTCTTTGCATATCCTGTATCCCAAAGAGAGTAGAAGCGACCGGTCCAGGGCGCAATCCACCCTTTATAAGTAAGGAGGCCAAATACAAGAGCTCCGATAAGGCCAATCGCAACAACACCAATTTTGACTAGATTTTTGAACTGCTGGTCAGAGACATGAGATCGCACTAGCTGAGCGAAAGCAACGATTTGGAGGAGACCAAACACAGCTGCCTTTTTTATGAGCAAGGATATGCCAGCAAGTATCAGAGCCAAGACGTACCCAAAGCAGCCATGTGCTCACTGGTCTTAACCGGTTGGAAGCCCACGAAGGGCACCTGCATACTAGCGAGCGTTCCAATAGCATACCAGGATGAATATGCTACATATAATCGACTTGAAAACCTGCCCATGAGAATAAGGACGAGGGCATGAAGAGGAATCATGTTCGTAATGAAAACATAGCCGCCTATTTTGAGTGAGTCTATTTTTTATCCGGATTTTGAGAAATAGAACACACCCCAAGCGGCAACCATGTAAAAGTAGAACACAGCAGCGAGTGTTCCAAATAATGCACTGCCGATCTTCAAGGCGCGTATCCAGAAAAAGAAAGTAATCATGAGGAGGAATATGGCGATAGCTTCATTGTCGTATGAACCAGCAACTGAACGGGAGATATAGCCAGGGGCGATGCCGATGAATGCAGCGGCGAGAAGGCCAGCACTCGAGTCTTTCATCTCCTTTGTAAACCTAGACACAGAAGGAACATAGTGAGAGAGCTGAAGTGAAAATAGCAGAAGCTGTTTCCAACATGTAAGTTGCCCACGCGGTTAAAGCACTAAACCCAGGCGCCAGAAGAACACAAATATTCCGGATATCAACAGGTAAGTTGATTGCGAGAAGGAAGTTATAGATGACGCCGCTGGTAGCCATCAGGCCGGGATACACAGTCCCACCGACGACACGTCCGAGGGGGTACCAAGCTGTCAGGTCGAACCAATTCCAGAATTCCTATTCACACAGTGAGCATAGTAACTGAAATGAAAGGAAGGGAAACATACATAAAAGCCCTTGGAAGCCAAGACCCTAGTGGCTCGGCTTTGGAGGGTAGATCAGCCAGGACTAGGTTGAAAATCACAAGTGGACTCACTAATTGAACCAGGGGTCGCTGTGTAGAACCACACCACCATTATCAACAATATATATGAATATACTATAGTTGTATGTGCTCACAATTCATGAATGATACTTTCAAAATTGACGACGGCAAACAGACGCGAGGCGATGGCGGCACCTGAAATCAAAGCAAGGGCAACAATGCGTATGAGAGACGCAGTATTTGCCACAGTGGCTGGAGTAACATCCAAAGGAACTGGGTAGGCTGTAGGCATGGCCAACAGTAGTCAAAACGTAGGCAGCAATATCTTTGCCAAATCAAACAGTCGACGTGTCGAGTCTGATCCTTGGTAGGCTTGCTTAGTCAGCAACATCACATATGTTTCTTGACCACAAGTGCTATTAACGAATGGCTTCTCACAGCTCAGGCTTTGCAGATACATGTGAATACACCTGAACTTCCATATAAGCTTCCAAGCATATCCTTTCTCTGCTTCTATCGCCATGCCTGCGAAACGCGTTCTCATTGGATTCGGTGTCGATGTCGATGCTGTAGCTGGATGGTAATTTCTGGTGCTAGGACGCTCAGATAAATCCTCAGGCTTGATTTAGGCTAGGCTCATACGGAGGAGAAGGTTCACCCCTCGATATTTCACGAGTATGCAAGCTTTTCGTTCCATATGGATGACTCACCGTCCCTCAGGGTCTGTTTGCTGGAGAGGTTGGCGTACCGAGACTTTTGAAACTCTTCGCCAAATATAATATCAAGACGACATGGTTCATCCCAGGTATCAAACATCTCTGCCCCTTTGCTGTCGCATCATCTATAATTTCTCCAGGACATAGCTTAGAAACATTTCCAAAAGAGATGACAGCCGTGCGCGATGCCGGTCATGAGTTAGGCCTCCATGGGTACTCACATGAGGTAGAATCGTGACACTAACATTTATGTCGAGTTAACCATTTGATTAGAATCCTATCGCATTGAATGTACAGCAACAGAAAGATATTCTCAAGCATACGTTTTCGTTGCTCACTGAATTCAATCACGGCATTACACCGAAAGGAAGTGTTGCTCCCTGGTGGGAAGTCAGTGCAGAGGGCACTAATCTGCTACTTGAGGCTGGAATAGAGTATGGTGAGCCCAACTGTGGCTTTCATTTCCACATCTTGGCAGTTAACCAGGGCGCAGATCATTCCAATATGGCCCATGAGTTTGTTGACCATTCTCTTCATCAAAGAGCTGATTGGAACATGATGTTGAAGTTGTCAGGCATTTTACTTACGCGACCAAGACCACTGGACCAATATCGATTATAAACAGCAGGCACACACATGGATGAAGCCGCTTTACAAAGGAAAGGAAACAGGTCTTGTGTGTATTCCAGCAAACTGGTAATCATAGTGATTCCAAATCATATACCTCAAAGGCTCATCAGAGCTCGCTAGGTATCTGGATGATGTGCCACCAATGATGTGCGTTTTACTGCCAGTTTTTCTAGTTTCTCAACAGTCGTTCCAGGTTCATTAAACAGATTCCAAACTCGCATGGATGGGTAAATTATTTGACCATCACATTTTTGATCCCTGATGTTAACATGGTAGGGATAGGTTAGTCCGCACGTCATTGAGCAGATGTGGAAAGACATGTTTACATACTACTATCGGTGTGTTATAGCTCTGCCGGAGCTACTATACTTTCTCATCAGATCCTTCATGTAGTGAGGAAGAAGAATTCATATTTCCAATCACCATCCACCCAGATGTCAGCGGGTATGTTTTTTTTCCACGGGAGGAACACTTGTCTCATCGAACCGTGAAGGAGGCCACAGGTAATTCTCATGCTGGTAAGTCTCTTGCTTTTCAATCGTGATACAGAGTATCCTCATACTATACTAGGAACGATTTATTGAATGGATCAACACCCACGATAATGTTCACTGGGTTCCTATGATTGATATGGTGCGGGAATTCAGAGCAAAGAATAAACCTGCCGTGGGTGCAAAGATGCCTCGTGATTTTGTAGGTGAAGGAGACCTTGAGAAAGTAGAATTGTAATACTTGGTTTAGTATCTCCATCACTCGCCCAAGAAAGTACACCAATGAGGCCATTTATACTTGCATCGGCTGCTGTATGAATTGATGGTTCAGATGGTCAATCATTGATCATTCTGAATAAGAATAAGAGGGAACCATAGACGCCAATACTTTCTTCTCCACCTGTGTCGAAACACATCTACCTAGGCATAATGGGAGCTTCAAATTTGCATGACGAACTACGGAACTCCACTAAGCATGTCATTGTCCAGACCAAGTATGGCGAGATCATTGGTGCTAGGGCGTGCACAGGGGCTGCAGCATTCCTAGGTAGTTCTTGAATCTTTTCCCAAGAACTGAGAGTTCAGAATTTTTCTGTCGTCAGAGGTTCCATATGCGTTGCCTCCAGGGCGGTTTCAAGACCCGAAACCCTTACCAGTAGGATATCAGTACCCAAAGAATCAGTTCATCACTGAGTCGGCGTACGCTGTACAACCCATGAACGATGGCCAGGCACAAAGCAAGATTATAATTATTTGCATAATCATCCATACTGAGTAGCTGCAATAGGGAGATCATTCGAAAATAAAGTTGGGCACGGACAGCCGACCGAGAATCCGTATGTTATGAGAGTCTCTTACTGTGATCTATCCTTGACTAAGAGTGATACAGGCTGTTTTTGAATATCGTCGTTCCTCCATCATTTCCTACCGAACGCGATTTTCCAGTCAGAATTTACATCCATGGAGGGTACATCTATCACTTCATGGGACACATCAAGATGATAACTAATGTCTCTTATCAGGTTCTTACAGTTTGGGTCCCCACATGATCTATCTGCACAAGCTGAATACATCGCTGCACAGCGAAAGGAAATATGGGTCAACATAGGCTATCGCTTGTCTGCCTTTGGCTTCCTGGCCAGTGACATGCCGCACTTGAGTGGTAATTATGGATTCAAGGATCAATGGCTAGGGTTGCTGTGGATTAGAGACAATATTGCTGCATTTGGTGGTGAGATCCAATCATTTCATTCTTTTAGCAGACTTGCTAAAAGAAATAACAGGAAATACGAAAAATATTCAGCTCAGTGGACTTTCCGCTGGTGAGTGTTTCAATGACACTAATATCATTTACTGAATTTCTGGGAACGCGTCTTCTACAGGCGCCCACTCCGTACACCAGCTTTTGCATCATGTTTCATTACTTCCTGATGAAGAGGTGGCCCCATTTCAAGTTGCGATTCTTCAGTCAAATGCAATACTGTTAGTTTTTGTATTCATCTCCAGTTGAGGTCTGAAAAGGTAACCAAATATTTCGAAGGACTGATCCCAAGTCTCCTGCTGAGCTCAGGCCTCAGTTTCAAGCACTCTGTCGTGGTCTGGAGCTCGATCCCAATGAACCTGATATTTTGAACACTTTACGGGACTCTCAGAAAGTACCATGGCAGTCGATTACCAGAGTGATTGAAACGGATACGTTAGGACGGTATGGCACCTTCCGGGGTTGTCTCTCTCCCGACTGGATGATAACATCACCGGGACCAATGACGCGACAGCGGTCAGGCATGTTCAGTGCTTCACTCAGGGCCCATGGTGTCAAGGGTATCGTCATAGGTGATCTGACAGAGGAATGGTACTTGTATTCTATCGCCCATCCGATATCATCTCCCAAGGATATATTGCCTAATCTGAACAGGTACTTGCCGGAAGATGTGTCGAGGAAACTATTCGATAAAATCAAACGGTCAGCCCGATTTAGGGATCGAGAAGGTAGCGTTGCGGAGAGATTGTTCGGCGAGGTCTTGAGCACTGGCCAAGTTTATCTTCCTGGAAGGATCTTGGCGAGGGATCTGCTGACTAATGGATTTCCGGTCTTGAGGTATGAGATTCGTTGGACCCCTGAAGAAGTTCGACCATTGGGTGAGATCGTCTTTGTTATTTCCTCCGATCTTAAGCTCAATTTGAAATAATTCAGGTTATGTGACACACGGAACAGATCGGTGCTTATGGGCACTTCGAAAGCCCGATTTGAACCCAAAACAATGGGAGGTGGCAAATCATTGGGTAGATGTTGTCCAGCAAGAGTTGAACAAGGTGCTCGAGGCAGGGAATATTCACACTTCCAGTCAAGTGTTGACACTGAGGGAAGACCAAACTATCTCTTGGACCATTGATAGGCTGTGGGGTGAGCTGATGGATCTTGTGAGCATCTTACCTGGAGAGCGGAAAGCGGCGTCCTTGCTATAAACATCTATTGGAATTGGACACGTGATGGCGGGATATTTAAATTCCTCATATCAGACCGATATCTTTCGATAGAATAAGCTACTCGTGCACGCAATTCGACTTGCAAAGTATTAGAATCTACTGCAGCTCTATTCAGGGGTGGTCAATGTCCCTCCAGGTCAACTTGTCAGGTAGAGATCTTTTGGATGCATATCAAGGCGTCATCAATCGCCAAGATATCAACTGGGCGATATTCACATATGAGAAGGGAACGAATGACTTGAAGGTGCAAGGTACTGGAACAGGTGGTCTCGAAGAGCTCGAGCAGGAATTCTCAGATGGAAAGTGCGTCGTGCTGTTTCGTTGATTGGTTATCTTCATTCATACATGGTTGTAGAATTCAATATGCTTTTGCTCGAGTGCAGGATCCAAATGTCAATAAAATTTATTAACATTTTGTGCTTTTTTCAATGCTAACATCCTGCTCTCAGAGTCAATTACCAAAATTCTTGCAGATCAACTGGTGCGGAGATGGTGTACCAGAGGTCAAGAAGGGCTTGTTCCATACACACTCCAGTTCGGTAGCGCGCTTCCTTCGTGGAACACATGTCGTGATCAGTGCCCGGAATGAGGTAAGTATGGCTACACGGGTGAACAATGTTTGACCCTTGTCGATTTCATAGAATGATGTTGTACCTGCGGTCATCATGTCTCGTGTGGAAGCAGCATCTGGGGCGAAATATTCAGCTCAAAAAGAGGCGCCACGCAAGTTTGAACCAATTGCACCTGTTGGGACAAATTATACTCCTGTAGGCAAGGTCGATATGAACGAGCTCAGAAAGGGTCAAAATCCTAGTATTCCGAAGGCAGTTGCTCCCCCAGCTTCGACTCGTCCTGCATTTTCTTCTCTTACCAAGCCTTCGGTCGCCACCGCGGCATCCTTGTATGGAAATCCTGCAATATCGAAGACCACGTCGAGTGGAACTACCGGTGCCGATGCTTTGCCTACAGTACGCACCCAGCCTGCACTTGCTGATCGTCCTCCTCCTGTACCTCCGGCTTCAAGCCATCCGCCCAGGCTGCCCGATTCTGCTCGTCCCGCTTTCAGTGCCTCGGTAAGCTTTTGGAATATCAGCTGGGCAGTCTGGCTGATTCTATGTTTATAGCTTCCTTCCGCAGCTGCAAGGGTTGTTCCTACTTCTCCCGTTGTTGTTCCATCATCTATTACCCCGACCAAGCCTGCTGACGAAGATCGGATTGAGCCAAACAAGTCTGCTTATACACCTATCGTTCTTCCTCCACCCAAAAAGCTCAAGAGCCCCTTTGCCAAATTTGAGCAACAAGCTGCTGACAGTGCACCATCACCGCCTCGCTTCACAGCTAATTCTGGGTCTGGGTCAAAGAAATTGAGTTGGAGTGAGCGCCAAGCACTAGCAAAGAAGCAACAGGAAGAAGAAGAAGCAAGGAGTCGTGCAGCTAGCTTTACTCCTTCAGCTGAGTCGACGATAACAAAGCCAGTCTTCAAGTCAAATCCTTCTACTGCTGGGAGGGTCACTGCATCTTCTACGATCCGTAACTTTGGCGCTGCAGGTGTGGCTACCGGTGCAGGCGTCGGTTTGGTTGCATCTGAGTTTACGAAGCAGCAAGAGCCTGAAGAGAGCGTAGAGCTGCAACCAGAGCTAGAACCGGAGCTAGAACCGGAGCCGGAGCCGGAGCCAGAACCAGAAATTGCTGTATGCAGTCTATCATTTCCATTTGCTGAATTATTTATGAGTTATTTGTAGCCCCCGCCCCCTCCGCCGCCCCCTCCACCGCCGCCACCGCCTGCTCTGTCTCCTCAACAGATTGAGGGAGTAGCATCGACCCCTCCTCCTCCTCCTCCTCCTCCTCCACCACCACCACCACCTGCTCCCTCTCATTCCCAACAGATTGAGGAAGAGGAGGATGTAGCACCAGCTTCTCCTCCACCGCCACCACCGCCTCCTCCGCCCCCTCTTCCGCCTCCGTTACCTAAAGCCGCCGACGTCGAGAACACTTCTCCGCCTCCACCTCCGCCCCCACCTCCACCTCCACCTCCACCTCCACCCCCTCCAGCACCCGGTCCATTGGCCCAAGTAGGTAGACAACCTCGTTATATGAAACTTTCTTATTTTTGATCTCTAGCGATACGAGCCAGAGCCAGAGCCAGAGCCCGAAGCTGAACCTGAACCTCAAGCTTCTCCAGTTGGGCGAATGGTAGCACTCGTACTATATGACTATGAAGTATGTATGTCGTGCCTTGGGTGTGTTTGATGGCTAATTTTCTGAGATAGGCTACTGAGGATAATGAAATAAACCTGGTTGAAGGCGAATACATTGAACAAGTCGAAGAAGTAAGCGAAGGTTGGTGGGCTGGCATTGAACCCGGAGGCAAGAGTGGTCTTTTCCCGTGTATGTCTCTCTTTGTTCTCTCAGTGCTGCCGCCCACGACCATGTCTACGATACAGCCAATTATGTGGAACTTGTTTCTTTCCCAGGAGAACAAGAGGACACTGTGCCACCACCGCCACCACCACCCCCTCCTGCTCCACCAGTGGGTATGATTCAAAAAGAATAAGAATATTTTTAATTATGCATTCAACTACAGGCACCAGCTGCACCGCAAGCACCTCCCGTTTCGCCTCTACCTCAGCAAGATATAGGTATCACGGCAATTGCGCTTTACGAGTACGTGGTTAATGTCGTATCTATGCATCAAGATGGATTGAGTTTGTTTAGTTATGATGCCGTTGAGGATAACGAGATCAGTTTCAGGGAGGCTGACAAAATTTTTGAGATTGATGCTGTTTCCGAGGATTGGTGGCAAGGCAGGACTTTGACAGGACATGTTGGTTTTTTCCCTGGTGCGTGTCGACCTTTAGGAGCGAGAGTAAAGTGGTCCCTAACTGTCTCACGATTATGCAGCGAATTTCGTGGAAGTTCAAGAATAACCAACAGCTGGCTTATATCTGGATGAGTGCCCGAACTCTTGAGTAATCGAGTTACTGTGAATCCGTTAAGCACCATATTTTTCAGATGATAGAGGCTTTTTTGTGGAACCGTTTGAATATTCCTTGGCGCAATGACATGAGTTGTGGAATCATCCTCTAATTTGAATTGACGCAATAACTCTGAAATATGCTATATCTATGTCATAAGTACAGCAACTCTGACATGATCCATGGTAGGGGAAGGCCTATGTTATGGGTTTTGATAGGTTAAGACACCTTAAAATTAACCTGGGCGATGTAGGTTACAACAGAGTGTGGGTCATCACAGCTATGGATTATTACAGAGTAGTGTCAGAACCTATCGATCCAGAGCATCTGTACTACGACGTCAGAAAATGACACGATGCGTCTGATGGCATGTGAAGTGACGTCATTATACCTACTCTCTATCACTTATAGCATCGAGTGCATAGAATCTACCTCCAACAGTACTCGAGCACTCGCACTAGAACTTGGCCTGCGTTTTTTTAAAAAAATCTCTTCCATTGGTTTGTTATTCTGGTTCATTGAATCCGGACGCTGCATATAACGATCTGTGACTTAGCGTCTTTCTCGAATGTGTTTCCGACCTGGATCCAAGAGGGCCAGAAAAGCGTAACGGAAACAAGGCTATGCTACAAACACATACTGACAACCTGGGGTGCTCAGACATTGCCCGATTTCTCGGTCTGTCCCTGAGAAGGTGTTAAAGGTAAGCCCGGGAAGCTCAAACTTGGAGAACCCATGTCTGTGCATGTATGTTTTGCTCTGGTTCTTTTTGACCTAGGTGATTGACACCAAAAAAAATCGCTAGCAAACCCTGGAAACGATTGGTGGTGAGAGTGTTATATATATGCGCTATGCCTTTTGTATCATGTTGACATGATGAGCAGAATCGGTATACTCAGCGGATTTTTGACTTTGTCACAATGGAACCAGTACTTTCTTCAGCACATTCCTTGTTGTTGGAAGGTACGTGCCAAGGTCGATTAGTCGGTGGCTGAACTAATACAAAAATCAGGACCATCTGGTGGAATATGTACGAAGGAAGAACGCCACATTTCGTCTGCTTCGATTGTGATAAACAATACTAGAAAGCGGAAGGGCGGCAGTTGTTCTCCAGAGGACCATGTGTTGCCGGGACTCAATGAACAACAGTTAGCTGCCAGGAAACCTCGGAGCTCAGGTATTGCTTCAGAAGAATGTGCCTCGTATACTACTATCGGTCGGCGATGCCAGCATCCAACCGAACAACTTAAAAAAGTTCGCTTTCACACTTCATTGGAGACGTCACCTCGTCGAATGGTATCTCAACTACAGGGGAGCAAAGCTGAATCCTGGTTATCGACCCAAAATCTGTCAGACTTTGTGAGAGGAAAAGAAAACACCTCGTGGCCGATTTTCTGGTCTTCTCCTGTCAACCTAGGAAGCATTATGGTGAAAGGATTCACCTGCCGGCCGTTAACCCCAGAACGTGACTTCCATATCATCCGAGGGCGGGAAAGTCTCGCAACTGATCAATTAGCCTCAGCTTCTACCGCAATCGATTCTGTGTCAGTGTCATCACCTCCGCCAATGTCGACACTACCAGCTCTGAAGGATTGCAGTGATACGATGAAGAATGATCCAGGACTTTCTACTGATACCCAGGTGGTTTACGACTGGGGCTCCGAGGAGACGTACCAAGAGGATAGCGAGGCGAGTTGGGCTGAAGTAAGCTCCGAGGAAGAAGTCGAACTTGAACTTGATTTTGATTTTGATGCTGAAAGCCCTGGTAACTCCGATGAAGGGGTGAAAGATGATGGAGACGGAGAAAGCCACGACCTGACTTCACACGAGGAGAACCAGACCATATGGGGTCCCGAGCATCAGGACATCTCCCCGATTCCACGTGAGTTGATGCAATATCTCTTTCCTATCAAGAGGAAAAATGCCAGAGTCCCCATCAAGTACCTGTTAGAGGCTGATACAAGACATTTGCGAGCGGCGCTGGTCCAGTCGAGGACGACATACAAAGGAAAGAAGATAATTTTCTCCCGGGCGATTTGACTTTAACCAAAGACCCTGTTGTGATTCGTTTCAGGTCTGTAATGCGAGACTAGATAGTTCGTAACATACATCACGAATGAGGCCTCAAAATCGCTTCGTTATGTTGTGTTAATAACATGAATGTCCGTCTTGATAGACCTCTGTTTACAGATCCAAACATGTCGACTATAAGAGAAGACAATTGAAGGGAATGGGCTTTGGCAAAGGTAGCTGATATTGCTGAACAGGCTATGGGCCACTCCACCTCGAAGTCCGTATTGTGTGATCACTCGGGATAGGAAATGCCCTCGGTCTCTCCATTTCCTTTTATTTCTCAGTGACCCCACGCTCTCCTTGAGGCCATTCACATTGTCCTTGTCGACGGCGACGCCACCCGTCCTGAGCTTCACATGCCTTTTTGCCTTTGACCCAGACGACATGGAGCTCGATGTCGACCTCACCGATGCCTTCCTCTGCTGCCCACACGCCCCAAGACACTCCCGTCTCTACTCCATGATCCTTTCCCCACTTTCTGCCCTCCCACTACTTGACTCCTACCTCCTCCTGCCTCTCGACAACTGCTCCTACCAAGACTGCCTCCCCTGCCTTTGCATTCGCCCCCTTTAGTCACACGGACGATCGCCGACGAAAGAAGAGACTCGTCAATCGGAATGCCGAGCAACCCGACTCTCAATATGCAGGCCAGGTAAAATGATCAATTGGCTAGTTGAAATTCCAAACCTACTGCTCAACACGATATAATTATTTTCCGGCAATCAAACAGCCATCTTCGAAACATAGACGAAACAAGTTCCATTTAACCGCAGGGAAGCATGTTGCTCAAATCTCATTTTGAATATCCTCTTCCTGCTGATGAATCTGCCCCAGCCTGAGCATTCTAACTAATGTATTCCCGCGGCACTCACCAGATCCGCCAGCGCTGTCCACTCTCTCAAACTCCGAACGTACTCGTCTCGTCCCTCGTCCACCCCTCGGTCGCTTGACCACACCTGCACAAAGCGGAACATCCGCCTCCCAGCGACTATTCCCTCTTGCCGCTGCTCCACCACCAGCCCCGTGTATCCTGGCCCGACTTCCACCTTTGTCCCCTCCATCGTCCGTCCCCGGAATGTTGTTTTTTCTCCACTCACCTCCATGTACGTTGATACTGGCGCTTGTCCATCGTATTCGATGTGGAATGGCATTAGGTTTGGTGTACATTCCTTTGTTTTTGTTAATCCATTTGTTGAGAGTGCGCTCATCTTGAGGAGAAAAAGATGTGTCGGATGTATTTTCCCCGGATAGTCAATAATGATAAATTAGTACAAAGTCAATCGAGCGCAAAAGGCAAAGCTTATTATAGATAACTTTGGTTTTCTTTTTGTGGAACGTTCGCAGTCCGCGGCAGAACACAGACCAATGAATCAGCATTTTGATTACTTGACGTACAAGGTTAAGAGATTGAATGCTTGATAAATTATGGAAGCTCTGCTGCCGTCGTTTCACTAGAGAAGTCATGATTCCCCAACAAGAATGCTTCCCTGAGTCTGGAATCCATTTTCAACAACTTTTCAAATTCTGTACTAGCTAGATACAGCACTCCAATATCATTCACAGAAACTATGCTCAAAAATTGACGAGTTCAAGCAAGTTCAACTCGTGTCCCCAGTGGAAATCACCAGGTCATACTTTTTCTTTTCAGCAGCCGCATTGGCTGGGCTCGCAGTGGCAACTAGATAGAAAGGAGGAGGAAAGGGAAGTCGGTGTTCAGTGCAAGGCCATCGAGTGTGGAAAGTGTTAGATCCTCACGTTTCCTTGCAGTGGCAGTGTTGGCCAGCGCAACCGGCCTGGTCAATAGTGAAGAAGGTGATCTAGGGATTATGATAAAGCCATCAGGAAACACTACGACGAGCGTTTAGAAGGATATCGCATACAGTGTTCATGGTAATGTTGAGAGTAAGTGTTTCTTTGAGAGGTCAAGTGGGTAGAAGATTCTGCTCTCCAATGGTCGGTATGCTCAGGTATTTATGCTCTTCAAACTTAGAGACTAATCCATAAGCGACAGTCCCGCATGGATAGTTACTGATATCTTATTTCTGTTTCAGATGGCACCTGATGGTGGAGACCGGTAAGTTTTTTCTCTCTCTCCCATCATCGCGTGTTAGCCAGTTGAATTGAGCTATACTGAAACAGCTTACCCCCATATCCGTGGCTACGGTCAGGAGCTTGTCCCACTTCAGCAGAGACTGTCGTTAATGCGTTATACAGGTTTAGTTGCCATCGATTTGCCAAGCTGGATACAGTCTGGGTTGGCCAAGATGACGATATATCCTAGGCTTACCATTTTAAGATTACGAATCATAGCTATTCAGCCAAGTTGATCTTTTTTTAGAAACAAGATGCCAGTAGTAAGTCCAACCTAGAACAGGGTATAGATCGGTCATTTTCTAGACTAGACCAGCCTCTTATCAGCCTCTTGTCCGCTATCTGACCCAATCCCGGCTTTTTTCAGTTTCTGGAGCAGAATCAATCCAAAAAATCTCTGGAAGGAGACATTGACAAGATGCACTCGCACTTGCCAAGGCTCCCGTGTTGTCCAGGCAGCGGGACAAGTGGGCTGGAAGACAACACCCACAACTCATATGGACCAATGCCCTACGTGATGACAACCGAGCAATTTTGCCCGAACTGGATGACATAGAAAAGCACATACACCTGAAAAACCCGAGTTGTCAAAAAAATCCACGAGGGCATTCGAAACATCAGGTTTCAGATAATCGCTCCAATTCTCTCCTCATGTTCATCAAATACATCTCCAATGATACTAGGTGTTTTCCTGGAATGATTGTAGCTGCATGGAATTTTGATTTCTCTCAGTTAGTACCATGACTCACTTTTGGTCCCATATAATCATCATCATTTTTGCGGTTTGAATTCCAGAACAACAGGGTGATTGATATTTTGACAGTAATTGTAACACCATGGAAGTAGAAACCAACGAGGTTTCGGAAGGCTGGCCTTCTGCCTCTGGCATGAACCATACTACCCTCCCCGGCCACATTGATGAATCTGAATCTTGGGGTGATGGAAAATATGAGAGATACTAATCTGGTAAAAGGAGGTGAGTCTGTGATGACACCCCATATGTCCGCACGGCAAACACAACTGGCTGTGTCCCAAAAGTGAGAGAAATGGTACAGAGAAAATGCTTACACAAAAATGTACCAATCCTACTGTCTCAGATGTGCGCGGGCTCTTTTTCTGGCTCGACAAACCATAGGAATTCCCGTGTCCCTTGTTCACTTGTGCGAGAATTAAAGATCATCATAGTATACAAAGCTGCCCGTCGTAAAGAATGTTGTCATGCTCCACGATAAGAGGATATTACTTACTCTGGTTTGGGACGTTGGCGCCATTGAATTAGTCCTGTCTCGGTAGTAAACTTCCTAGCTCTATATCATTTCTGTCTTCTCCATCCTGAACAGGCGCTACACTGAGACCTTCCTTCATCTCCCGTCTGATACAAAGCTGTTCTGCGGCGATGATAGTCAGCGCAGCACCTCCAAACAAAACTATCCAGAAAAATAACGACGTTGGTATCGATGCGGAGTAGTAAATTGTGAGAACGATGTGGTTAAAAACGAGTGTCAGGGCGAAATCGAGGATCAAACGAGGTCTTCGGACGAGAATATACAGGTAGTATATGCTAGGAGAGAAGCAATGAACCAACTGACTGTATGGTTGTATACAAATCCACTCTACTTACTCTGCAATACAAGCCACGAGCCAGCAAATTGCAATCATCCATGCCCGCAATGGATCTGTTCGACCACTCCATTGATCGTTCTTCCAACCAACGCCAATCATCTTGCCACCACTCCATGCATAACCATAAGAGGTACCATTAAAGCCTCGGATCGTTGGCTTACCAGCCATTTCCCGCCAGTCCATCACCATGCCTGACGGGTTGGCATGAATGCCACTGTGATTGTGGTGAATAGAGAAGGGAAGCTCACCGACACTTGCAGCACCCCCTTCAAATGCCAAAGATTCCTGTTCGGCAAAAATATACAATAATGGAACTACGAAGAAAGATAAAGTCAAGTAATGGAGACTCTGTAAAGAAATAATCTAAATTGAAGTTAATATGTCGTTGTTGTTCAGGTGGTATATAAGTCACCTGAGATATCAGCAACACTGGGTCCCAGTTACTATTAGTCGAGCTGGTTTTCTGATGGGCCATTTCTCTGTCATGGATTCATACAGTGGTGGAAGGAGGAAATAGTATACAAATAGTATACGTGGACAGATCAAATTCCCTGTTTGGCCTAAGCACAAAAGTTTTGTTTATACATTACAACTGACGGTGGCCTCAGAATTGTTTATGACAGCTAGTCCATATCTGCGTGTTTCTCCAGATGATATAGACCCTCCTGTGAAGGAAACACAGATTGATAACTCGACCTCAATCGATCATTACTGGGACAACGAAGACGACAGGGCGTCGGACAAAGATTCCCTGCTTGAAAAGAGTCTACCTTCCTCTCCCAGCGTCGCAGAACGGGGAGGTGCTGGTCCTGGATGGCTGTCATCTGCACCTCAAACTGACCTGGTATGTGAAGCGGACTGATGCTCAGATGCCGCTCAAATAATGGACGTTTCATGGTAGCCAGGGGTCAATCTGAAATTCGTTATTTATCTATTGCTCACCTTGGTCTCGTTCTCTGGTCTCATTGGTATTATTGCCGCATATACATACTCCGGAAATTCGACAAACCATTCTCCTGGCGTGAAGAAGATCACCATGGACCATGTGTTTAATGGAACATTTGTTCCTGAGAGCAAAGGGCTTCGTTGGGTCCCAGAGGGTACATCTTACGCTTCATTTCTAGATGCATGTGCTTATTCTCTATTCAAGCTGGTGATGGCGTCTATGCCATACAAGACGGTCGATTTATCCAGTTCGTGGACCTCAAAGAGAATTCCACGCGTGTCCTCGTTGAGACTGACGATGTTAAGGACGTAAGAACGTCATATGTCGATCGTCTTCAATGAAGTTTGAGTATTCTCTAGGAACATGGGCAGCCTCTGACGTGGTTTCAATGGCAACTTTCGGCTGATATGTCGTATCTCCTTATCAAAGCTGATTCCAGAAAAGTCTTCCACATTTCATGGTTGTGCCTCGGTAATCTTTTCTGACGAATCTTGACAGCAATGGCGTTGGTCAAGTTTTGGAAATTATTATGTGCACAATATCCAAGCGAAGACTACCCATCCTATCATCCCACCAACCAACCCTTCAAAAACTGCTTATGCCACCTGGTCGCCTACTGGGAGTGCTATTGCCTTTGTATTCGAGAACGATCTCTTCGTTCTGCCAGATGCTTCGTTAGTCATTTATTATGTGCCCCGAAGCCCGTGCGGAATTGAACCTTCTTATATAGTCCTAATTCTAACCCTATACGCGTAACGACCTCGGGAAATGCTTCTCTTTTCCATGGAGTCCCCGATTGGGTTTACGAGGAAGAGGTATTTTCAGATGATCACGCTCTCTGGTGGTCGCCGGACTCCAAAAAAATCGCATTTTTGGCCTTTGATGAAACCCTCGTCCCAGAATACACTTTCCCCATCTATAACCCTACAGACGACCCAAATGCGGTCATACCCTATACTACTGACGTTGTCATGAAATACCCCAAACCTGGCTACAACAATCCCCTCGTGACTGCCCACGTATTCGACCTGGATCTCTACCTTGCCAAAGACCAGTCAACGACTCCGGCACTTGGGCGTGAATTTTTTGATTTGGACTGGGAGCAGCGCAAGTCAACCACTGATAGTATTATTTCAGAAGTAGCCTGGGTGGGAAATGCAACACTCCTCATCAAAGAAGTGAATCGAAATGCAGACGACGGCAATGTTATTTTATTCAACCTTGACGCCACTCTGTCTAAATCGTACGGCCATATAGTGAGGAAGCTAGGGAGAGCCGGCGAAGAAGGTGATGATGGTTGGATAGATGCTGTAAGTTAAGACATTCTGGCTTTTTTGAAGAGTGGTTTTGCCGATTGGCTCTATTCATGCAGGAGCAAACTGTATATCCACTTCCAGCAATCTTGAGTACCGCTGGAGCCGCTGCATACCTTGATATTGTCCCTTCGCCCGAAGGCTATAACCATATTGCACTTTTCAGTCCTGCAAACTCTAATTCACCGCGTTTCCTCACATCGGGGAATTGGGAAGTCACAGGCGGTATCAAGGGCCTTGACGCTCAGAAAGGCGTGGTGTAAGTTGTATATCGGAGTCTTTTAATAAAATTCATGATTCTCCCTCTTAGATATTTCGAAGCTGCTAATCCTTCATCAATTGAACGCCACATTTTTTCCGTCCCAATTCCAACCATCAGCTCCCCGGAGACAGCGGAACCTACTACTCTGACTGACACCAGTAAAGAAGCCTGGTACACATCAGCTTTCTCTCCTCAGGCTGGGTTCTATGTCTTGAGCTACAGAGGGCCTGGGGTACCCTGGCAGAAAGTCATGAAGACGAACGACACTAGTAAGCTGCGATCACTGTACACTGTTGTTGAAGCTGATTGATTGACGTGAGCAGGCTTTGACCTGGTACTGACCAACAATGAAGGCCTACAGAATATTACAAGAGAATACGAGGGACCCACAATCACGCATAGTGTCTTTGTCAATGATGGTTATGGTATATTTTTGATCTTGAACTGGCTTTTTGGTATCTGATACGAATCTATTCAAGAATTAAATGTCAAGGAAATTCGTTCTCCCAGGATGGATGATTCGGGGAGAACGAAGTACCCTGTCCTTTTCCAAGTGTGAGTCTTCTCAAATTTTTGAAAGAGAATGGTTCTCTACGGGCTGGTAAATAACTCTGGCTGCTGTCATGTGGTCCAGAGTGAATATGTTGGTATCTGGCTACCAATTCCTTGATGGTGTTTTGGAGTTGCGATACTCAAAAACTGTTTTATTTTTCGTATGCTTGACATATGTCAAGCATACGGTCTGCATAGGTCTAGCCTTTCTTACTGTCAATGGACTTAATTTTAGCTTGCTGAGAGCTAGAACATGTCTAACCCGTTGGCAGCTTGTTCTTGACGTTACAGCGCGACGAATGCATGATAGCCTATCCTCGTGATTAATTTAGCCTCTGCTGACAGGATCTCAATTTTAGATACGGTGGCCCAGGGTCGCAATTGGTTGATCTCAAATTCGTTCGTGATTGGCTCGACTACCTTGCTTGCGGTCTCGAATATATTGTGGTTGTGGTTGACGGCCGTGGCACTGGTTTTAAAGGTCGAAATTTGCGAAATACGGTGAAGGATAATCTTGGCTACTGGGAAACAGTGGATCAGATCGCTGTAGCTAGGTGTGTGTGCATTCCCCTCTTTGGCTGAGGAAGTCTTCATCTCGAACCTCGAATCCGCGAGGCTTGCATCTCTACCATTCCGCATGGATGAAGTTGGAGTCGATGTCGCGGAAGGCCAAATGCTTTTTTTAATATAGTCAGCAATTGCCTACACCATTCGTCACAATGGACTAGGCTTCTATCGAATGCTGGTCCAACGTAAAATTGAAACATCTTCCTGATTCCTCATGCAGGGCCTGGGCCTTGAAGAAATACGTCGATCCGAAACGGATAGGAATTTGGGGCTGGGTGAGTCGACAAGGCGTTCTTTTCACTTAGGTTGATGACGATGAGTAGTCGTATGGTGGCTTTATGAGCTCCAAGATAGCAGAGGCTAATGCTGGTATACATTCATTGGCCATGGCTGTTGCGGTAAGTATAGGTTTTGTTATCTACAGTGAATTGCACGTGTCACTCTGAAGTGGTGGCATCTGGACTGGGCCAGACCGTGAAGGAGCCTTGGATATCTGTCTCCTTTCTGTCGGGTGGCTTCCTAGTGGCCACTAGCTGATAGAATGCAAGCGCTGATGTATCGCGCCTTGTTCGGCTCGTCTTGGTCTACAACCTGGCGTCCTTATGAAAAGCCAGAGTCTAGACTGCTGGGTCTGATTGGCTGAGACCGCAGATGACTAATAAACTAATAAGACCTTCGGAGGCTCGCGGAGGCTAGCGTCTTGTTGATTGGCTTTCCATTTACAATCTGCCTGGGAATTTACTGAATTCTAATCTATTTAGCCCGTGACGAGTTGGCGGCTTTATGGTGAGAATCAAGTGACTGCTGTTTAGGCTTACAGTTACGATGTTTCCCCAGATTCAATTTACACTGAGCGTTATATGAATCTCCCTTCACTCAATCCTGGTGGTTACGTGAACGCATCGATATCCAATGTGACTGGATTTGACAACATCGACTTTTTGTTGGCACATGGGAGTGGGGATGACAATGTCCATTTTGCGAACAGTGCCCACCTGCTCGACATGTTGACAAAGGCCCGTGTACGGCGATTCCAATTTAGGATGTTTACTGACAGGTACGCCCACCCTATTTTTACATTATTTTTCCGGGGGCAACTGGGCTGGGGGGCGTCTGATTGGCCAGAAATACAATGGACCAACCCCGCAGGGCCTCGACCAATGAACAGTTCTAATTGTGACGAACAGTGATCACTCGATTAACCGGCGAGGAGCCAACCGAGAAGTTTACGAATACATGACTGGATTTTTGAGGCAGAAATGGGGAAAGGGGGGGCGGCGGCATGATCAGTTGGGCTATATATGGTAGCGGATCTTGGATCTGGTCTAGACCTCATAGCTGTATCGGCGGACGGGGAGAGATATTCGGGTTTCTAGACTACTGGGCTGGTTCATTGGATCACCAGAAACTTATATATTCTCCTGTTATCATCTGTTTTCTTCGCGAAGCCCAAAACAAACATGTCGTTCTCGGTTTCTTTATCTTTCCCTTCCTCCTTCCACCACTCAACAATGCTTTCCTCCTCATCGTCGTACTCGTCGTCCCCCCATGAACGAAGACTTCCCATGTTTTCCCAACGATCACGTCCTATTGGTCTGTGGAAAACCCGGAAGTATGGGCGTGCCACCGTCCCCGCTGCTCCACCGCACACTATACGCCGATCCAGTCCTCCAGACAGCAGTGACTCGGATAGCGACAGAAATTCTTGTTCGTCCTCAGCCAGCCATCCCATGGACAATAACCAGACTCAGATATCTTGTTAGTACAGTCCTCGACGCGGCAAGACGCGCACAAGCACTCGTGACCAAACACCAGGCCCACTCACACCACTACAAATACATTCCCGCAATTCCACAGCAGGCCGGTGATTCTTCTGACGACGATCCTACAACTTGGACAACGCGCATAATAATCATGGACGTTTCAACCACTGCTGGTCCTAGCGGCCCTTTGTCTTCCTTCTCCCACGACGACTGGGTTGACATCAAACAACTCTTTGTCAAGGCCTGTGAACAGTATGAGGGTGCGTTCTCTGGCCTTGAACGTTTATGCGTCGCAGTGATGCTCATCCATTGCCATACAGCCAGCGAACCAGCTGAGGCCCTTCCTCTCTTCCGCGCCATCATCCATGAATGTCATCGATGTCTCCTCGTTCATCCTGACCCTTCAGTCCTCTTCTTTCCCTTAGATGCCCAACTCCAGGAACATGCAACTCGATCAATAACCCCCTTTTCTTGCCATTCGTGGGTAAATCTGCTTATTTGAAGGACTGTCTGACCCATGATTCACGACTAGTCCCCCCATCAAACGGGAACATACGATATTCCCAACTGAGATTTGCACCTCCTTCCACACCTTGCTGGGTTCAACTCTTTTCTTCTTTGGAAATCTGATTGCTGCCTGTCCTCATCTTGCTTTGTCTGATGAATCCTCCATTCCTGTCCCCTACTGGATCGCAGCCCTAGACGTGTTTGAGGGTGGAGAAAACCTTCCTAGTCGCTTCATTGCCAACGCGTATAGAATGGATGACTTGCCTGACGACTACACGCCCCCACCGCGCGAGGACTGGCGTATGGGCGTCATGTGGGGACGGACACTTGTGGCGCTTGCAACCGAAATGGTCGATCGTTACAGGAAGGACCCTCCACCTCCCCGACCCATTACTTTCCTGTCTCCCATTCCGACGAATACTGATTATCTCAAGACCGGCACCATCTGGGACGACGAGCCACGCTGGCCTCGCGACAGTCTTTTTGGTCTGATCAATGCACATAGGCCTCCTATCACCAGACAGATGCTGTTGGTCGATGTTACGCCACATGGTCTTCTTCAAATTGCCGTGGATCATCTACATCGCGGCATTTTCCATATGCCACATAGCTCCAGCACTTCTGCACGCACTTCTCACAATATGGTTACTCCACACTTTTCTCGGTCTAAATCACTTTACGAGATTGCCGACGAAGTGCTTCTTCTCGCAGAAAAGTTACCAGATCCCCAGGAGCGAAGGGAGTGGGCCAGCTATGCCAGCTCTGTCTTGAGCCAGATTCTCGTCCCCCGATCACATAGGTTTCATGAGAAAAGCACAGCAACTGCGTCGGGATCAACGACCTCCACAGACACGAGTGATCCTCGATCTAGTATACCACAAGGTTTACTTGCTAAAACTCGTGGCCGGGCATACCTTGTTATTGGTAGCACTATTGCCGAAGTGATCGAGGAAAGCATGGACCAAGGAAGCGAGGAAGCTATCGGATCGCTCCTCCAGAGTGAGGAAGCGCAGGAAGCCAGGGATGCTTTACTCCAAGCTGTCAATCTTTTCAGGGAGGCAAGAACGTATGTCATTGATGACTTGCCATATGACGAACAGGAGCCCGAGGGAGAGGACACCGGGGATATCCTGATGAACATTGACTCTGAGGAGGAGGAGGCGGACGATAAGGAAGATGCTGGGGTCACGACAGGCACCCGCATCCGTGGGAAACAACGACGGGACTTGGTTGCTAATGAAGCCCGACACATTACACAAGCAGAAGCTCGTCGTTCTTACCTGAGAGAGGCTGAAGACGAGAAATTAGAATTATCCTATCTGCTTGCTGAGGCACTTTGCTCTCTGGCGAACCTCACGGAAAATAAAGAGCAACGAGAGGAATTATATCGTCGGGCTGAAGCAGAAACGGGCATCAGTTTATTCAGTGAAGACGATGATATGGACGAGGATCGCTAGGCGCCGCCTCATGTTTACGCACTCTGGGGGTTCCACACGACAAATCATCCTCATGACCCAGTTTGCTTTTGTCATCCATTTTGGTGTTATTGCATGCTTTCTTGCCAAGTGGCGCAAGGTACTCTACGGTCGATTATTTTCAGTATACCAATAAACACACGATATGTCCATGACCTCACGGGCTTTTTATAATCCTTCTTCATATCCGTCTGATATGCTCTTGAGATTTTGCATTATATTTTTTTTGTTGGGCTGGGCTATCTTCGCGTTTCCTGTAGTAGTAGTCTGTATAGTAGTATGGTGTAGAGTTAGGGACAAGACAGTGTTGGAGCCTTTATATATCCTATTTCAACACACGGAACCCTCGTTCCTGTACTTGAACGACATCATAATTCAAAAGGAAAAACTTTTCAAGGTTCTATGGACCGGTCTGGTGGGGCCTAGACCTACCTAAACACAAACCAGATTTAATAGCCTTCTTTTCACTTTCCGCTCCTGCATGAACTATTCCATAAAGGGTTGTAATTAATCTTTTCCCCCTCGTTGACGTGCTTGGTAATTCAATCGGGAACTTGAAGAAGACTACTGCCATTTGACGTTAAACTGTATCTATGAAGAGTGACGTAGAAGACTGGATAGTCCAGATTTCCTGCTACCTCTTCACACCCGGTCGCCACATCGCCACGAATTTTGGCAGCTCCTGGTTTTTTAGCGGATAAGGCAGGAAGGGGGTTGGGGTTGGGAGGATAAATGCTTCTTGTATTTGTCAGGTGTGTTTCATGCGTTTGAGATATATATATGGAAAAATCTATTTTTGTCATTCAGAGAGATATGTAATAAAATATAGCCCCCTCTTTTTTTCGGCAGCTTGTGGGTTTGTCTTTACTTCTTCAACGAATCCAATAAGTCGAAACCCTGAGGTGGAAATTTTGTTTGTTTTTTTTTTCTGCCAAGGGGGCAAAGCAAGGTTGTCTATACCAGGTCAAACGTACTCTCCTTCCTAGTAGTTCATCAATCTGGCAATAGAAAGAAAAAGCAAGCAAGATCAGCCATCCTGATGCTATCCTTTGTAATTTGTCAGAATGAGAGCTCTTTTGGGAGTTGAAGAACCGCTTGATGTTTCTGGCGTTCAAGCCTTTATGAGATGATGAGCAAAAGAGAAAACTCGCATTTGCTGGGATTTTTCTATGAAGCCGAGTATTGGAAGTAGAGAGTCACTCGACTCTCTGATAGCTATTTCACAACTATTACTCACAGACCTGACCGAAAGAGTATAGCCAGTTAAAATCTGCTCAGGGGAGAAAGCACACGGTTAATCATACGACACCTTCCAAATGGGACACGCACACGCACGCACACCACCACACACTACACATGGGAACTGGGAAAACCATACATAGAACATCGAAGATCATCTTCTAACGATGACTGTTCAGCGTGGACCAGTTCGGCTGCGAAAGAAGCGAAAGAATTTTTTTCAGACCTGGAATTTATACAAGGCAGTTGGAAAATTCTATCCTCTCACGGCTTAGGAGCAGACTTTTCGCCATCGTTAAAGGCCTACGGAATTCTTTCCTTATATCATGAGGACGCGCCCACGATGTTGAAAGGGATTTCCCCTGGGAATGCACGATAGTCAGTTTGCATGTCACAAAAAGGAGGGGATCCAGAACCACGCTGACTCGGGGACGATCATCCTCATTGAAAAACGTGACTCAGCGCATCAGGCCCCGGGAGAAGACACTAGTCCTTTCCACTGCATACAACAGTAGAAAGGATATCCCTGGAAGGATGGAACGACTCACATTACGACCTCTCCGTAGCTGGTAGAGCAGTGGTGTGGCGCCATTAGGTTACGAAGAACCTCGGGATCCGTATAGCTCGATTCAGGTTTTTCTACTTGACAGCCCAGCCGGTTCCGAGACGACAGACAATGGCACAAGACAAGCCTACACATGCTACTCCTCCAATTCAACCAAGAGAACTGGCCACGAATGTTTCATGGACAACTTCCATAAAGGAGTGATTTCGAGGTGGAGTCGCACAAAGTTGACAGACTACTTCGTGCTGACAGCATTAATAGGTAAGCGCCAACTGTGAAAGGACCGCCGCCACGGTGCAGTCCTCGAAATCCCTGAGTCTGACAAGTTACTGTCTTGAGGAATAAAAACTGCTGGATCAATGATACTGTTTTTTGAAATACTCCTGCTCAATAAAACAGATGCTCCTCGACCAGTGTATGACCATACAAAGAGAACAGGCTTGCCACACTGATTGTCTGGGCCGATCCAGGGTCGGTCCAGGCCACCTGTGACTTCATCAAGAGTGGATACAATTTCTCTTCACGAATGATAGCTGCAAATAGCAATTCTTGAAGGCTCGCTCTTGATTTGATACCCGCATCCACAAGTAAACCCGAAGTTGTATCAAATGAGAACTCGACCACCGAGCTCGTTATTCCCTATCATCGCGCATGGCACGGGCTTAATGCGATCGTCCCTGACAATAGAGTTTGATCTAGGATGAAGTGTGTAGTCAGGAGTCGACCCCTGACCCATTGACCCATTGACACCGCTGAGTCTCACATTTGATGCATGTGAAGGGAGACCACATAATCCAAATAAGGTATCTTAATTTTTCCGGGGATAGCCGATACCATGAGAACGCACATTTTCGAAACCGACAAGCTACTGACTTCCCATAGGAATTCTGGTCATACTTGTGATTTTTCAGCCTGAAGAAATTTGGAAATGTTTTTTTGCCAGACATGGTATCACTTTGTCACACTGTGTTGTGTCACGAGGCGACACCTAAAGAGCTGCTTGCATGATTGACAACAGTCTTACAGTCTTTATGGCACTCTTCAAGCATGTTATTCTCAACATCACCTTTCACTGCCCTCGTTTTTGAGAGCTGCTTCCAGATCCATGACTTTTGACACAGTCAGGAAGACGTGTTTAGCTTTCATTCTATTTTGGAGATGCTGTGATCCGTGAAGACAACTGTATATGGTATGCGGTTTTGATCCGTTTATCAAAAGAAGAATAGGTATCTAGAGAAAAGTTTTTTCTAGATCACGACATCTGGGAATATGTCAAATCGTGAAATTTGAATTTCATGTCCGGCATCTCGGCACAAACTATTCCGATTTTGTCAAGTCACTTACAGGAAGTCACCCACTCAAACACGATTGGTACTTTTGGGAGAGAAATTGACCTTGCAGCATTTTTGACAGTGAATTTCATCCCTCTAAAGTGAAGCACTGCCTGAAACCGCTTCAGATTGTTTGTAACAACATTTGACATGTGACATTGTAGTTGGGAACCATAGCCAGCCGCCGGCCTTTTTTTTCTTTCAGTTAGTTACTATACCCGATCTCTCCGTCAGCCATCGCATTTCTGCTTATATCGTTCATTTTCTAGCCTCTTTTCTAAAGACACCATGTTTTCTATCTCAATATTCACTTTGGTTACCATACTATTATCTGTCTTCTTCTCTCGTGCCCAAGTCAATCCCAGCGAGCCATCTCCTGGGAGCGTTTACCCGGAAGGTGGATCATGCCCCATTGTCTGGGGAGCTGATCCCAAATCAGTTGATACCTGGAAAAATATGGATATCGAGCTCATGACAGGTGATAATTTCGACATGATACATGTAACCAGTGAGCTCTACTCTCTGTTGGATGAAACATCTTGCTCAAATTCTCATAGCTGTCGCTACTGGTCAAGATGGTACTGTTGATGGGCAGTTTCGGTATACCTGCCCCCAAGTAAGCTTTTATACACTCAAAAACCATCACTTCCCATGATAAGCCATACAGGTTACCCTACATTCAGCTGTCTACTTTTATCAATTCACCAATAACCAGACGTCCGACAAGACTTGGACTACGCGATTCGCTATCTCTGATCCCGCCGGTGCAACCACTCCTCCACCTAATGCCACCCAACCTGAAACTGGTGATAGCATTTCATGGGGTATTGGTCTTCTCGTAAACCCTTCCGAGGCCGTTGATGCTCCGGGTGCTAGTAGCGCTAGTAGCGCTAGCAGCGCAGCCAACGTACCATCCAGTACCAGTATTTTCATCGCTTCATTCACCACTGTCCCATTCTCTTCCACTACCCCTCTTATCCCTGTTTCCATCCAGCCTTCCCCATCATCTCAGCGGGTTGCTACAACTGCCGTCGTCGTATCGTCAAGTACTCCTTCGACTTCGACCACAAACATTGGCTCCAGCGGTGCCATTGCATTGTCAGCCACATCTGTCATGATTTCTCTCATCATCCCTGTCTTCTCATTGATGTTGATATGAACATCTGATACTATCGTTTTTCAGTGGAAATCGGTGTTGTGGACTATTAGGGTTTTTGCTTGTAGGGAGTAGACAAGTTCTTATTATCTCACATCGTACACTGCTTCACATAGATTTGTTTGAAGCACTCGTCGGTACACCAATATTTTACCTGTGAAGATGAGCCACACAGCGAGTGCCGCCAGAGAAAAACATGCAAACTTCGCCTGCACCTTCCTCCTCTAGCTAAATGCCTTCTGTAGACTCATCCCTGACGTTTAGGCTTTCCGGTCTTAGCTTCAGACCTCTTATTGCGGAATAGAAAAAAAGGGGAGAAACACGTGCCAAAAGGTCGATCTCCCTCATCAGTGCGGAGTTCGCGAACTCCGCATTCCTACGCACGAGCCGTTCCGATGCCGCTCCGATACTCAAAGCTCACATGCTTTCAGTATGCATTACCCAGTGTGAATGGCCGTAGCCACTGGGTTCATTGGTTTCAAGATATCTATTGATGCAACGATATGAATAACACGACTCTAGATAGGAACAAAAGTCACAAGAAATAAACAAATGAGATCTCGGAGATCTCGGAGAGTCGAGATAAACAAGATCAAGCATTATCTACTTCAATCCTTGTTGTCTTCTCTACAATCTTTGGCTTCCAATCATATGATATCCGTAGCAACAATCATGCTGAGTTTGACGAAGAATGTTTCAAACACGAGCGACCCGGTTGATGTATCAAAGAATTGATCGTAAAGCAGCTAGAAAAGTTTTCTGAGGCCAGCAGTCGTGGTGAGCAACTTCATCGCATCAATATATTTATATTATCTGCTGGATCAAACGAGCGTCTTAATGATCCATTGACCAAGGCATTTGCGGATGTTTTCCGAAGCGGTTCGCAACGAAACACTGGTCGTCTGCTGAGCTGAAAAGGAGACGATGTGAAAATATGATTAAGGCTCACATCCAAGGTTGTTCAATCTTTCAGACACTCGAAATGTCCAACTACACCTTCAGTGGACGGGTTGTTCTCATGCAATTTGACACTTTGGAATTCCAACTTTACGTCTCCTTTTCCTTCTTCAGTGACTCCTACTGTCGATGAAACGAGTTGGAACGAGGGCTTCAACTGGTATGCATAGTCAGAGGTGATACTGACAGTTGGTGATTAACTTGGTAGCTCTGAATAGAGTTCGTCCTTTGACGTTCTCTCTTACGTAAAGACGATCGAGGTCGTTCAAGATTACTTTTGTACTTACCAGGTGGGACGGCTGAACCTTTGAAACATTGCTTGTGAGGTCGTGAACGCATTGAATGATATTTGGTTCACAAAAAAAAATAGCAAATCCGTTTGTCGCCTAACCTGATATCTCGAAAGAATTGGACTTTGATTATTTGGAGATCGCAGCTGCCTGTGGCCTGTGGAGGCAAAAATTCCCACAAACATTCCCAAAAATGACCCCTCAACCCACTGTTTTCCAGTACGATCCCAGAGCGCCTAAGACAGACAGCTCAAACGCGAAATAACAATGCTGAGTTTCAATTCGGAATGGTGAAGAGGTAAGCGGCATGGGCCTCGAGCGAGTTAGGTGTAGCAGAAGGGTATGTGTTTGTCTTCCTATCCTTAGAAACATGCACTTTAGATAGTTTTTCGGCCCAGTTGACCTCAAGCTTAGATGGATGGCTATCTGTAAACGATATGATTTAGCTCGAGGACTCCCATAAGCTAGAGGGAAGATAACATTCGATCTAGAGAGACTGAAAGCCTGCTTGCACAAATTGTGCTCTTTGGAAAAGTAGTCAGCGTGATGGGGTTCGAATGTCCAAGTACATATTGTCACAGTGACATACTGTCTCATGCTCAACAATTCGTCCTGCTATCTCGCTGAGTTCTTTTGACACAACAACTCTCTAATCGTATATTTTTATTGATGCTTCACGCCATCTGGAGAGCCAGCAACCAAATGCCAGCCCAGTGTTACCTTCAATGCGTCAAAATGAATTGCCTCACATTATCATCCCCGATTGTGCCCCAACCTTAGAGTGCGAGAAGTCGCTCTTTGAGGACAGCCGCCTCAAAGACTGGTCTGGATGAGTAGAGCCTTGATATGGTATGTCAAGACGCGTCCAAGATTTATGAAAGAATATTGACCCGATCTACTAGACTCCATGTTGACAGAACCTGTGAACTCGGAATAAATGGCAGTTATCCTACTTGAGTTTGTGCTATTTACCAATATACTTGTTGAGAGCACGGAGTCGCAGGATGGTTTGACTTGGAATACTCTTATTCCGTTGCAAACCAGTGAGTACAAAATAATAAACTATCAACTTTATATACTAAGAAAACGAAATACTCTGAAAGGTTCCTGGACCTTCAACTCAATCAATGATGTTGACTCGATATCCCAACAATACTTTGACCATATCGAACTGTAGTCCTTTTGACAGTGGTGTCCCAGTTTGCATGATCATTATTTACCCGGTAACCAAACTTTTCCTGATGGTGCCTCAAACTCGAGAAATTGTTCTGAAAGCCTTTGATGCAAATCCAGGGCGTTCCGAACACTATTATTGGCACAATGCTTGGCACCAGAACAAAATGCAAGCTGCAACATGAGAATGTCCTGCTCACAGCAAAGCAGTAGATGCATTCTACAATGTGCACACGGTTTCTTCTGCCGATACAAGGCTACAGACACTGACTTGGATTCATCCCCATCGCCCTACTCTCTCTCAATCCATGAATCCATGGATCCATGATAATAGGATACCACTTTGGCTCCTTCATTCCATCTGACAAGTCCATAATTCTAAGGCAAACTCCAATTTTCAATTCCTCCTTGTTGTCGAACAGCTTCCTGCTAGGTGGGGTATTGTGCACTACGTATATGATAAAGCAAAGTCAATCGATATCACATGGGTCGCGCCTAGAACTTCCTAACAGCTGTAACTTGGAATTTGGCCGTTGACAGATGTTAATTGTAGTAAGATTATCAGCACTCACTATTTCTCCCTATACCCGTACTCGACCCAGCCGTTCGCAAACACAGCATATCTGAGATCACTGGGGCCCCACCAGTCCGTTTTGGGGTGCAAGTAGGACCCAATCTCATCTCCGTAAAACCGTACAAAAGAATGGGGTTACGATGAAAAGTAGCAATGGTAGTATTATATGTTAGTATCTTTCCTAACAGTATGCGAAGTAGGAAGTTGAACAAATTGTGGACATTGGTCTGGATTGTTGGATGGACTACTATGATGTTTGATGTATGGGTGCAGAGTGGGATGGTGGATAGTCTTGCTCATGAACATCCAATTATGCTGGAGGGGTTAGGTTATGTACGTTTGATCTATGACGTCTTTCAGACAACAAAGTCTCATCGCATATATGTATGCAGCTGCAAATGCGTGTTTAAATTCAATCCCACATTAACAAATGAGAGCTTAAACTATAGTTACATCGTTTCCTCGAGTCATCCAAAAATTTAATGTCGAGAGAAAGCTCAGAAGATGGATCTCCCGTGGCGACAGCGCCTGCACCCCAGGGTGAGTCTAAATGATTTGATGAGGGTTCAATCTAGGTGCACGCAGAAGGTGCTTGCCTCCAATTTCAACATTGCTCAGTTCTTTCATGGTATGCATAAATCCCAGCGGAATAAATATTGTGTCCTCGTGTACTAGCGTTGTGATCAACGTATCCTCTGAACAGGGGGCTCGATCGCTTTAGACCCAGCTTAAACTTTCTGTGCTCTGGGGACTGAGGACTAATTCTCAGTAACTGGAAAGTTTCTGCAAGTTCAAGTCCTTTGGATCCAATTATTGTATGACTGAGAAAATCGTCAAATGGGAAACGTCACCAAAAAAGGACTGTTCTTGCCTTGAGTCGCAAGCAGTGCGACCTGGGACCACGGAGATGGTGTTTGAGGGTAATAAAACTTCATCTTTTCCCTTCTCAGATAGAGGTGGACAGCAACGCTTGTGTGGATATATATTGGCTAAATTCTGAGATTCAGATGTCAAAAAATCTATAGCAAGGTCTTTGGGCAGTAAGTAAGGACAAACATGAGGATATCCAAGATTTTGCTATTGTTGTCAGGTCAGATAAATTTATGGTATGACAAGCAATCACCTTACGCACCTTATCGTCTTGGTCAAATCCATCGTGAGGTTCTTTGCGTTTGAGCGATGTCTGTCGTCGAGTCAAAGCATGTATGTTCGATGTATTATTTGAATGTCCAGCATCGATAGAGTCTTTCTTGATTATTCGATCCTTCTTTGACGACTGTTCATCCTTGGCTTTGAAGGCGTTCGGTGGCCCGCTTTCTCTACGAGAAAATCAACTTTGAGATGAGGCTGATACATGAACAACACCCACATCGTAGGATTGAGCTTGTGATTTGCATAATCTACAGCTGCAGCGTGGGTTGTGATGCTAGCAATCATAAAGTGGGGATCGGAAACGGGCATCATGACGTCGAGTTGTACGTTGGAGAGCTAAGGTTAGCGACATCAGCCTGCTTCGAAGATGTTTCATGGGATTCGACGCTGCGAAAGAGAGATTGAAATATACACCACTCACGTCAGTAATTTGGATGGTTATATGGTATCGAGTTGGCCTGTGCTCTTGGGGTGGAATGCAAAAGAAATCGACTCCAGACAAGATGTATATAAATATTTCGACTGAACGCCTTCCTCCATCCTCGCCCATAACACGCTGTCATCAGATGATCACTCCCAAATCCACGAGGCCAAATCAATATAGATTATGTAATTACTAAGAATAAGAGCGACCGCCTTGGACGTATTTCAAGTGGTCTAACCTCACTCTTCCTTGTATACTGCTCATGTGTTATGAGGGCTAGTTCACAGCCGCTTCACATATGGTGTATTCCGTTGGACTTGGGGCTGTGCGCGTTTGAGGGGATTGTCAAGAGCTACAGTCAGCTGGTGTGTTGATGAACATGACCTGGCGGATTTCCTATGGTGGGTTTGCTGTGTTGGTGGGATGTTTTGTCGCTTATTGCTATGGATAAGAGTGTGATCTCACCTTGGACTGAGCCAACTTGCGACAAAATTGGGTCTGAACACTGATGTTGTATCAGAACAGAAGGCCTGGATGAGATGACATGTCAGGAGACTAACTGGGAATCAAACCTTTGTGTGCCTTCAGATTGTGTGCGAGGCTACAGTCAGGGTAAAGACCAGCCAAAGGCAGGTAGCTTGGCACTCGGTACTGACCTCTTCCCATTGGGATATCGACGCTCGCTTGGAACTTACCGTGCTGATTTTGTCAACTATTGACTAAGCTAGTGAAGATCGATGACCTTGAGAGATAAATAGTGCAGTCATCGACCTGACTATGTACAGTCAGATGATGCTTCTCAAACACAGTTCATTAATTTTTTTTCGCTCAGAGCCCATGTTTGGTACCGTCGGTGACTCCCAGTGTCACTTGTATTTTTGTGAGACTATCATCCGAATCAAACACTTCTTATAACGCATGGCGCTTCTTCAGAGCTTCCTAGGGATTCCACAACACATCCGGATCCAAGCACCAGCAATCCAATCAAACTTCTTTGAGCTTCTTAGTTTTTTCGCGTACAGAATCGTGGCCACGTGGAGAAGATAGTTCCGGTCACCTCCGCGTTTCCGTGCGCATGTGTGAAGTTTGCTTGAGTCGGCATTTATGAAGTTCGAAGTGATCTGCTGTCGCCCCTCAGATGTACAAACTGGTGTAAGTGACCCTTGAACATCCTCAACCTCTTCATTTACTGGTTGGGAGCAATCAACCTGAACAGCTGCTCAGGCTGTTTCTTAGAAAGAGTGACAACGGTGATAATAATTTTCTGATATAACTTCAGTTCTCTCCGCCCTGGCGAATCAACTAGGCGAATCTGGACTTGATCATTTAACCCTGGGAGCCCCCGACGGTGTTTCTGGTGCTCTTGTTTGCATGAGTCGAAATGGTGATCAGGCAAGGCGGCACCGATGACTCGCACTTAAGAGAAAGCGGTCGGTGCTGAAAGATATACTGTTGAACATGTCAGATCTTGGCACTGATGCCACAGCCGAATCAAGAATAGTTTTAATAGCGTTGTGGTCTTTCCTTGATTCAACTGCCTCTCAAGATGGACTCGCACAACATTACTACGCCGCATGGTGATGAGATTTGACCCTGCAATCAAGAGAAGTCAGGCACCGGTGTTCCTCAAGTTCTGCGCTGCAAGGTAGGCCCGTGTTAGGTAAACTTAAGACCGGGCGGCTGCTGGGTGCACTAGCTGCATACCAAGTTGACGACAACTCCAGCACATTTCAGATAACCTTATAAAGTGGATATCGTATCGCAAGGACCTGTACTAGGCGTTAATGGGTTTTCAAGCGCCGCCAGGGGTCAGAAGCTAAAATATTTTCAAGATTCTCGGGGATGAGCCCTAAAAAGCGCCAGGGCCGCGGGACCCATTTATTGTGCACTAATCCTGCTTCTATATAGGCGACATGAGGCGCTCAAAGCTCCATATAAGGCCGATGCGTCGCCATCCTTGCTGGTTCCCTTTCTTGCCCACTTTCTACTTCTGCTATGGACACGTTAAAAAACTTACTTTCTCCCCTCACCATGGGCACCGGGGCCATTCAAGACACGATGGTGAGCTTATGTACCCGTTCATAATTAACGTTGGTTCACTTGTTCAGAAACTCGTCGTCATCGGTGGAACAGTTGAAACCGCCCGCCGGGTCTCAATGTCCGCATGGAATGGGTTCATTGATTGTGTGTGATGAAATATACCATTTCCCCCGAGACTGAGCCCTTTTATAGCTTTCTTCCTTACAGCGCACTTCAGTCAGGATGATTACCCTTACGACTGGTTAGCATTCTCGCTGCGTTGCACGTATCCAGGTTTCTAATTTCTTTTTGTTAGGCTGATGTATTGGTTATCAAAAGTGGGCTGTTTCACTGATATATCTATATCCTCTTTTTCGCCTCCTGAACATGAACCAGCAACCTGCTTGGGGTCGGAGCAGGGAATTTGATATCACCACTCGTGCACTATCTCACAATGGCATCATTCAAAACACTACGGGAGACTTGGATGATGGAGAAGAAGACGAGCCTCTTGTTCATGGCAAGAAGAAGCGCAAAGTCACATTCATTCCTAGTCCAGGTGGGTTGCTTGGGTTCTTAAGGCGAAATGAATGACTGGGCTTTCTTCATACAGAGACTACACATACAATATATTACCGCGGCCACTGGCTCAGGGTATGTTTATTTAGAGAAAGATAGATATACTTGGCTGACCTCCGCTCAAAGATCACGAGGACGAAACGCCAGAGTGACTATGGCAGCTATTCACTCAGAATCAGGTATGTGGCAATCACGTTTGGCTGCACGCAACATGACTCACGACCCCCAGCGTTGTGGCTCGTAACAATGACATCTTGAAGAAACTTGTCTTAGAAGCCAAGCGAACATACGAAAAGGATGCCGAGCACCGTGTCCACATATTCCTAGCCGATACGTAAGTGTGATTGATTCGTTATGGGCCTGCAAACGTCGTACTAGACCTTATCAGGTCATATGGAATCTGGCGCTGGAACGGCGCCCGTCAGAAACGCCCAATGAGTTCCATCGTCCTTCAACCCGGTGTCAAGGATATGATCCTCGCTGACTGCAAGGATTTTCTCGCTTCTGAGGAGTGGCGAGTTCTCCGCGTTATTCATAAAATGAATGTGAATTCTTATGTCTGCTGATCCTGCAGGTATGCTGAAAGGGGTAAGTTCAGTGCCTTTGGTATTTCCTGTGGATTCGTCCTTAATTACATACCTAGGGATCCCTTTCCGAAGGGGATATTTGTTACATGGTGTCCCAGGAAGGTATGCCTATCTCTTGAGCTACATCTGAGCATTCCTGCGGTTGATCTGAAATGGAAACTAGCGGGAAAACGTCGCTGATCCATTCTTTGGCCGGTGAACTCGGACTTGACATTTATGTCGTCTCTCTGTCATCCAAGGGGTCAGTTGAGTTGATACTTATCTGAGACTATCATACTCATGTATATTTCCTCAGAATGAGTGATAACATGTTGACGACATTAATGGGGAATGTCCCTTCGAGGTAAATATATCAGCGTGTTCAGAGGAGGTTGGGTTTCCATGATTTGCTCTTCCAGATGCATACTCCTTTTGGAAGATCTTGATGCAGCGTTCACACGCTCGGTTTCTCGTGGTTCGACGTCAACGGGAGTACCAATTGTACCTACTGTCTCCACTAAGACCAACAAAGAAATTTCGGATGGCTCTACATTGAGTTTGAGCGGTCTCTTGAATAGCTTAGATGGCGTTGCTGCCGCTGAAGGCCGGTATGTTCCATCAGCTAACATCGATGGGAAACCTATTGAGGATGTCACACCTAGCCTCCTATTTGCCACTACAAATCATATTGAGCGTTTGGATCCGGCTTTGAGTCGTCCAGGACGGATGGATGTATGGATTAATTTTACCCATGCTACAAAGTGGCAAGCGGAAGGCCTCTTTAAGTGTTTCTTTCCCGCCAAACCATCTACAGAATCCTTCAAGTCATCTGAACGAAGTGGATCCGACGCCTCTCAGTGTAACCTTCCCCTTCCGAAGCGCAAGCGCACTCACGCTTTGCCCCTGTTAGCAGAAGAGGAAATTGCTGAACTGGCTAGGAAATTTGCTGAACAGATTCCCGAGGATGAGCTTAGTGTGCGTTGTCCAACTTCTACCCAGTCGGTGAGATATTGAGTTGTTGTGCAGGTGGCCGCTTTGCAGGGGTATTTGCTCAAGAATAAGACCCGGCCGCGTGAGTGTGTTGACGAGATCACTGCATGGGTGATTCAGGAGCGTGAGACGAGAGAGACACTCAAGAAGCAGAAGGCTGAAGTAAGTCCCATTTTTCTACCTCCGACTTTTGCTAATTACACATCCACATCCAGCTTGAAGCCAAAGAACTGGCAGAAGCGAAAGAGAAAGCCAAGAAAGAGGTTCGTAACTACTAGCATTCACAATTGTTGCCTAACCATTAATACGGTATAGTGGGAGGCAAAAGAAAAAGAGGTGCTTCTAGGTATTTGTGCATCGTGCGATATACCTGACCTATTTGCCCAATAGGACAAAGAAAATGCAGTTAATGGAATCAAGGGGGTCAGCCCACTTCTTAGTTCTGAAGTCTCTTTATTGATACCTTAGCAGAAAGGCGAGAAGATTTCCAAATTCAAAAGACGGTCAATTGAAGCTGCCGCAATGGACTCTATGATGTTAAGCAACTCTTATGAGAGTGGCATTGGCGCCGACGCTGACTCAGACAACATGACTTCAGAGGAGGACACAAAGAAGGCCAGCGGCATGGCTCTTCTTGTCTCGAAAGACAAATGGGTTGCCATCAAGTCTCAGTCTACTGGGATGCAGACAGTTCCAGAGGAGACTTAGCTTCGTAAAACCTCTATTATGGTTTCATCACGACTTGCCGGCATCTTCTGATTACGTCTAGTAGTTCATGGTGCCCTCCGCACGCAGCATATGTTGCCTGATCGACTCCTGACCATACCGACCGATTTCTGTGCGTTTCGAGTCTCGATTGTTTCTTGTGTCGGCCGATGATCCAGACATGCATAGATGGCAGCTTTTTGATTCACCTAGTATGCATCACATTCACCTATATATCCTTAGGGCTGCAATATACACATGCTTTATCATGATATGGTTGCCTGAAGGTGATGGTTTGAACACTGCGAAGGTGTTCGTCATTAGATGCTACGGAAATCACACTTGTCCTAGGGTAACATGAAAGTCTAAGAAACGTCGTGCTGGCCTATGAGGATTTAAGATTAACATCAGAAAGAGTTTTGAATGCCTCCTTGTATGCATCCAGTAATGCCTTGACTCTCGCTCGCTCAGCAACGAGTGCTTCATCCTCATTAAGAAGGTTAGCGAAGAGTTCAGGTTTATAGAGTGATGAGACGAGACGATTTTGAACGTGCTGGCAGGTATGATTAACAAGGAAATGCATGATTGCTTTTGGTATTAGGTCTTGAATGCTTTGTCGTACGATGTTGAAGTATGATGTGATGAGTGATCGAATCAGACTGGTCTCCATTTCTTCTCGTGCAGTGAGCTGTGATCCCTCCACGGACACCTGAACTCGTCAGTGATTTGACAAATCAAAAAAATGTTTTGCGCTTACTGCTTCAATGTGTTTGCCCAAACTCTTCATATCCCAAGCAGCACTGTTCCCATCCAAACCCCTCTTCCCAGCCATAAGCCCAGAAGACAGCGTTGAATCAGCACCAGAGATATCTCGTCCAACTGGTACAATGCCGGTCTCGGAGGACCCTGCCGCATGAGATCTGTCCAAACTGGAACCAGCGATTGGTCCAGGTCCATTCTGGCCAAAGAAATAATTCAAGAACGTCTCACGCGCGCTAGAAGACGAATCGTTGGTGCTGCCAGCGAATGCGGATGGACGCTGATGTGCTTGAGAAGGGCGACTGGAGCGTGTTTTGGATGAAGAACGCTTGCCGATAGCGTGAACATTGTTCTGATTGGAGGAGTTGACGACGGAGGATGTTGAACCCGCTGGACGTGAGCGATCATGCGATCCAGACGTAATACGACTTTCACGGGGTGGGAAAAGGCTCGTTGGAGCATTGATATCGTCCGAGAGCTCCTCGTCAATATCCTCACCAGGTGTTGAACGACCATTGGGATGTTCCGTTGAGGTTGGCTGATTGTGGAGACAGTGATCAGAAGAGAGTATCAAGATTCTTAATAGAAATGGCGCACTCGAGGTGAGGTCAGAGGTTTGGCAGGCATTGGTGTCTGTTGTGAAACTGCTGTTGAGCCACTGATGAATGCAGGATGGTTGGTGTTGATGTACGCTGCTTGGATCTCGATTAGGCTTTGGGCGTACTCGGAAGTGGGTCCGAGGCGTTCTCGGAGAAGTTCTGATACAACTTCAATAAGTTGAGCGTGAAGCCTTGGGAATCGTTGAAGCTCCTGAGAATAATCAACAAAAAAAGTTCTGGAGTAGTACAGGAGTGCTTACGGCGCTCGTACAATTATGGCAAATCTTCACCAGCTCTTCATAGGCAAGCTCAACACACCGTAATCCTGGAGCTTCAAGGAGCTTGATCTGAGGCTTCACGAGTAAATCAAATGCGACCTCTGGCACGAAGAGGCTTGGCCTCGGGCCAGTGGAATTTCGAATGGCGGTACGAATATCTTGGTTATCCAGATTATGCGTAGCATCGATGGAAGTCAGGGCTTGACCAAAGACATCGTTGAAAATGTAGTATATCCGCGCTCCGCCGGAGAGTTCTTTCGTAGATATATCAAATTTGGTACCTTCAACAGACGAAACAAAGTCGCGGGCAAATTGGGTCATTAGCCGCAGAATCAAGGAACCTTGCTGGGAAATGTCAGCGCTCACCAGTGACGCATTTTGAATATAACAAGAGTCACCTGGTTCTTATCACCAAAAACAGCTGCATCACCGAACGAATTGAGTTCTTGTTGAGCTTGACCCATCAGAGTGTTTAGTCTGGCTTTCATATCCGGAAGTTTATCACGAATGTGGGTCATCAACACCTATCCAGCATTAATTCCTAATTCAGCCGAGAGGCATACTGCATGCACCTGATTCAAAGTCTTTGCCAGGTATCGTGTACCATTTTTGTGCGCAATGTTACGATATGCCGAGTGGTTACGAAAGAATTCTGTTTCACTGCCGATAGCGTCACTCATACTTTTTTCGGTATTAATGTCCTGCTGGCTGCGGTTGACGACACCAATAAACCCAAGCTTCAAGGGATAGACGCGTCCCGTAAGAATATCCAGAGCATTGGTACCAGCATCCATCAAGTCGAGCTTGGTTAACACTCCAATTGTACGCCGGCCCTGAGGATCGACCGAGCGGGCAAGTTTCAGTGATTCAGAGTTTGCGAGATCAACGTTTGCGGCTGAAACAGCAAGGATAACACTGCGGAAAGATTATGAATTTCCGTGTGTAGGAATATACAACCGAATACCTGTTGGGGTTTGAGATGTGATCAAGTACCAAATTCCGAATCTGTTTTTCAATGTCACTGGGTTGATCGCCAACAGGAATCTGTGAAAAAGTATGAGTTATTCTGGACTCTGAGTGACAGATGAATAAGACCTTCGTCAGGCCGGGCAAATCCACCAGAGTCAAATCCAAAACATTGGGACTGTATATCCGCAGGGAGATAGGTAGCTTGCTTATACCTTTATTCTGTCCAGCCACTCGATACGTCTCTTGTTCAATCTCCTTTCGAATCTCATTGAAGTCTGTGAAACGTTTGTCGATGTGAAGAAATTGACCCCATTCCGTATACGAAGGCGCGTTGGGTGATGGTTCCACAGGCGTAGGCGTGTAGACAAGTTGGAGGACGAGCGGTCGCCGAGTGACAATGCCTTGACCACGAGGGAGAAAATCTTTCCCAACAATGCTAGACCAAACATTAGCAGCCATATATACGATTTCCTGTGAACAAACATCTTTACGTTTCTAAGACACTGGATTTTCCGGCTGATTGACTACCAACCTTGAATGCGAAAAGTCAACTCATATCTCAACGTCGAGGAAATTATTACATACAACAACGATTTGGGGCATGTCTAACTCCCCTCCTAATACAGCGCATTCATGTCCCTTGTTTTCCAAGGAGAACTCATGGTCATACCTAGATTGCTGAAGGTGTTCTGGAGCTCGTTGACAAGTCCAATGAGTTCCTGGTCCATGGTTATCGTGTTGCAAGGTATAGCTTCGGACTGGGGTTCAAGAAGAAATGAACGGAAACCCGCAGGGGTGTTGAGGCTTGAACGACCAGTGTCCGTTTATTTGGCTATATTATACTCTGGCGTTTTTGGCGATCAAATACGTACAGGCTGCACACGAATTGGGAGTCCAGTAAACCATCGTCTGTGATGACTTCACCTCGTATATATTCTCTTGTTTTCCCTATAATGTTTACACTCGTCTAGCTTCGTTCTGGTCTGTATCCTCTTTCTCATCTGAGATGATGTTATTGAAAGTGGTCCTTGGATGTTTCAGACAATAAACGTGTCATGTTACATATCTTTTGGAATCTGAAGCTCATCCCACTCTCATTTCTGCTGTCATTGATATGTATCTTGCAAAAATGCGTTGTTTAAGCTCATGTTCACTCATGCAGAAAACTTATGATGGTGTCTCGCTATTCGTCTATCCGTTACAAGTGCCTTTCGGGTGCATCATGGATTGAGCTCACTATGTCGAATTTTGTCATGGCAAGCTCCATTAATTAACTGTTTACCCTGAAGTCTGCTGTTTACCCCCAATGTCCAAGCAGCCCTTAGTACCAAAGGTGGATATCGGCTTGCAAGGTGACTTTTCTGCTGATCACAGACTGATGCTTGGTGAGAACTTGATCAAACCAATGTTTTGGATGACCGTGCTTTCGAACACCCGATTGTACAGGAAGTCACCCCAATCGAGTGGGATAAAAAAAGATGCTTTCAAAAATTCAAATAGCATGCCAAACGCATGGACTTGATTTACGTGTCGGCTAATGCATCGTGTGTCTGCAACCATAAATCGTTACCACATTTCATCATAAACTCACTCTTGTCCATTCAAACTGTGGCACGATCGGATCATTTGTTGGCGGGAGCTCAGCGACATCTCCTGCATTTCACTCCTTGCTTGAGTATCGACTTGACTACCCTGTCCCTGCACACGCTCGCCGACCCATATACGTTGGCCGCCTAATGTTCTCCAACAGGCAATGGAAATTGGACATGGAACAATTCATTACACTGTTACCGGATCACGCTATCTAATGTCCATTAATTAGGATGGCTGGCGCACTGACTGATCCAGCGGCTAGGGCATTCCAATCACTGGTGCAGAGGCTATATAAGTAATGAGGCTAACAAAAGACCAACACTCACATATTACAGAAAACAGGATGCATCTTCATCCTTCGAACGGTCAGGCGATTCATAGGGTTATGGGCAAGAACTTTGCTCAGGAAGTCATACGCATCAGCATCCATTGTTTTATCCACAGATATCCTGTCGTAGGCGTAATCCCGAGCAACCTGGTCAAATTCAAATGGCGCCTGGAAGGAAAGATCTTTTACTCTCGTGAAATCACAGATATGAAATCGATACGCACATTACTGGTGATTAGCATATGCAAAACACAGCCCATTGCAAAGTAATCAATTCCGAAACTATGTAACTGGCACTTCCACACTTCGGGTGGTGCATATCCCTCCGTTCCATTAGCCAGGTCTGTCTGGTGTGGATTGTGAATCGTGGCCCATAAGAGAGGAAATGTATCCCCGCCCAGCCTTTTTAGTTGATGGAACAAGGGATAATCTTCCTCCGAAACTGCGGCGTGGTTGAATACTTGGGCGAGTCCAAAATCAACGAGTTTGAGATTGAGCTGAGAATCAAGCATCATATTCTCAAGTTTGATATCTCGATGTATTATACCACGAGCATGGAGGTCATGAATACCGAGAATCTACGGTGAAGTCTGAGACAGAGCCATAATAATCGGAGGATGTCCACATACTAATTGTGCGGTGTAGAATCGAGCCGTTGTCAAGTCCAAATAAAAGCCCGAGCGTTCCCAATAAGTATGCATGTCTCCACAAGGTAAATAAGACTCGATTGGTTGATCAGGATCTATCAGATACTCGAACAATAGGGATGTACTCACCAAAGCGATTAAGGCCTGTTCTTGCGCTGTTTGGAAATAAATTAACTCCACAACCCACTCGCAGCCTTTCGCAGCGCGTAATGCCTGGATTTCGTTCAAGATGGCAATCTCCTGTGTCATTGTTCCTCTCTGCATCAACTTTACTGCAATTGGTTGTCCCCCGACCGCTGTTGCACGAAAAACCTGTCCAAAGCCACCTTCGCCAATCGGTATCATGTCCATCTTCAGCGCCTTCATGAACGTATCTTTTCTGTAGTAGGTAGCCTTTGCTTGGAAGGGAGGAGGCATTTTGTTTTCTTTGCCATCACTGCTAGTAGTTTGGATCTTACACTTGGATGCCTTCAGTAACGATGGTGACAGCCCTGGCTGGGGCCTCTTATTGGGTATAGAAAGCTCTGCGAATGGCAGGCGTCTTTTTGGTGTGGACATTGCTGCTACCGACTTCAATTTCTCTTCAGAGTCATCCGTTATGAGCGTAGTACCTTCAGAAGATATCGCAGTAAAAATCACAGGAGGTGAGGGGAGAAGCTTAGCTGAGCTTGAAGGTGAGGCCGGAGAGAGTATGCAGGCAAACCCTGTGAGAACATCTGTTGGAGTAGTCGGTGGTGTGATAGCTACATCAATGAATGAACCACTGGACGATTCGAGGAGGACATTTAATTTCGTTGAGTCGTCGGAGCCAGGAGTATCTGAAGTAGGAGGGGTGCTATCAGAAGTTATACTAACAGTCGAGACCGATAATGCTGTAGTGATTTCTTCCAAACGAGAGGACGTATTGAAGATATCTAGCGTAGTCCGTTGCCAGAGTTTTGGGCAGTAACCCAGAAGCTTGCCTACAAGGTGGTACGGAAGCGCCAGGCAGTATTGCATGTATATCATGTATATGAGAAAGCTCTTCCTAGCACAGGACTGTATATTGCAAAGCTTCTGTGGAAGGAGATGGACGAGAGAGGGCTCGATAGAAGAGCCTGATAAGCAAAAGAGCGTGGAGTTGACCATGAAGCATTCGAGGCTACAAACCCCTGTAAGGATGCAAGCCATGGAAGCACACAGTTTAAGAGGATACGAAAGAATGCGGAATGCTACCCGAAAGATTAGAGAGGAAGAGAGATAAAAGAGAGAAGCGAAAAAGAGCGGGATATCAAAAGCCAGTTCGGTCATTATCACAGTCCCTCGTTCGTCACTCGCACGAGACGAAGGAAATAGAGACAAGGAGCAGATGTAAGGAATATCGGAAAAGAAACACAGGAATTTCTTAGACCAGTGCCTTAATGAACAACCATCCGACCAAAGAAGGAGAATTGAGATGTTTCCGCCGAGTCTGAAACCAAATTAACGACGATAAGGGGGCCAGTCACTGTCTTCAGTGTGATAGCTCGGCCCAAAACTATGAGTGCCCTCCTTGGCTGGTGATCCAAGATGAGGTAACAGTTTGATTGATAACAAAGTTTACAGAACCCGGTATGAACGGAGACAAAAATCAAGCGCGAAGAACGGTAAGTTCCGAGATCATCCTATTTATTTGGATTTCAACTTGGCACCCTACCAAACGTCTAGATGGTCGCTGAACGCATCCTAAGTATTCAATCTCACGTCGTCTTTGGTTATGTAGGAGGAAAAGCTGCAGTGTTTCCTCTGCAGTGCCTAGGATACGATGTTGATGTGAGTAGATTTCTCAGATTGGACTTAATCGGAAAAGCTGATCAGCGCAATCCTAGATCATCAACACGGTCAACTATTCTAACCACTCAGGTGAGCTTGCACACAATTCTAATCATAAACGCTTACTTCATCTGACCAATAGGTTACGGACGTGCTGGCGGCACCAAAACCACCGCCGCCGAGCTCAATTCCATATTTGACGCGCTGGAACAGAATGAACTGCTCGTGCCTACTCGACTTCTGACTGGGTATATACCTGAAGCCACATCACTCATCGCAATTCAACAGTTCGTGGAGAAACTGAAGGAAAGAAGACAAAAATTGATATATCTGCTTGATCGTGCGTAGCATAGGCTGACTTTCATGCGGGTGATGTATAACGAACCTTTCTCTCAGCCGTTCTGGGAGATGCAGGGAAACTTTATGTCTCTGCAGATGTAATACCCGTGTATCGGAAAATGCTTCCTCTTGCAACGATAATCACTCCAAACTGGTACGAAGTCGAGTGCGGATTTTTACCTTTAACAATCCATATCAGATTTGACCGTTGTTCTTGTGGTTTAGAGTTCTAACCGACATATCCATAAAAGACATCGAATCTCTTCGGGAAGCTCTCAGCATCCTACACGAGACTTATCAGGTACCCAACGTTGTAATCAGTTCCATCCCTTTGAGGCCATGGCTTCTCGCTGCATTACCACCCTCTCTATCACCCCCAACATTTGATGGAGAATCAGAACATCTTTTTTGCCTTGCTTCTTCTACGGAACCTAGTCCTAGTGCCATGCATGTTCATGACATTGATGGACAGAGAAAAATACATGATTTCACCAACACCTCTAAAAGATACCTTTACAGGGTACATGCTGCTTGTATTCCCCTTCTCTCAGGCTACTTTTCTGGTGTGGGAGACCTCTTCTCTGCCCTCGTTCTTGCACATTTCCAACCTATCTCTCTTCATCCAAGCCAATTCATGACCTCCCCTTCCCCTCCATCCGAGCTCTCAAACCCCCTCACACCCTTGACACATGCCGTCTCCCTTGCAGTAACCAAGACCCACACAATCCTTGCAAAAACGCACGAACATTCAGCTTCACTCCCGGCTGATGAACGTCAACCTTCTGATGATGAATTGGATACTATGAACCCTATGCGACGGGTTAAAAGGATGCAGGGGCGCGAATTAATGCTGATTCGAGGTCAGGACATCATTCGAGGTATTGGGCTAACTTCTGAAAACATTCGATGGATGGGAGAATGGGACGCATTCTGGGGGCCTTGAATGTCCACTCCCAGCTGGTAGGTGGCATTTAAATGATCAAAATCTTGTCCTTGTTTGGATCAGAAAGTGATAAACTCATTTTTTCGTAACGATCGTATGGTGATAGGGTAACAATTGCACTACATTCTCTACTTCTACAGTACAGTCTAATACAGCAGCAATCAAGAAAAATTATCTCCTACTCGCCTCTGTTGAGCTTATCAAGTGCTCTGGGTCCCTGTTCAAACCACTCCTCCCTTGATATCCAAAACTCCTCACGGTTTTTCATGATATCGGCGAGCACAGCACCACCTAAAAAGACCATATGCTTCCTCCGTGGAGGATCTTCGATTCTGATCTTGAATTTCTGTGAGCGACGACGTTAGAGAATGGAGATCGTAATGAAGAGCAGACGTAACATACACTCAAACGAGAAGTATCGCCATTCAGGACCCGGGTCAAGTATAGCTGTTTCATTTCTTTTTCAAGGCGACTAGGAAGACCGGGGTACATACTTGAACCCCCAGAGAGCACAACGTGTTTGTATAGTTCTGCTCGGACATCAACAGCTGCTTGTTGGATTGTGCCGAAGAGCAGTTCTGTATAATACTGGTCAGATTGAGAACAGGGGAGGAAAGATGTATATACCTGCCACGCCAGGAGATTCGAGGTCAACAAGGTGGGGCTGGAACATGCACTCTGGCGCTTCAAATCGTTCCGAGCCAACTTTGATTGTCCGACCATCAGGTAGCTATGAAGCGATCAATCAGTCATAGGAGAGAGCACAATAAATGAGGATTACTATGTAGTTCTCTACAAGGGTGGTTGTCTCCTCGGCTAATTTTGTATCTTGATCAAGATCATAACTGGCATTTACAACAGTTCAGTGATGCAGTACAATATAAAGGTTAACAAGCGAACCTGACATAACAGAGTTTCTCTTTGATTTCGCGCACGGTCTCGAAATCTGCAGTACGGTTGAACGCGTATCCTCTCATGAGTAAAAGCTTGATCAGGTATCGTGTTACGTCGCGACCTGCAATATCTAATCGGCGAGTAAGATGTGGCATGGCGAAGCCGTCATATACCGGTACTATGTGTGTGACACCATCTCCAGAATCCACGACCACTCCAGTAGTCAAACCTATGCGAATACATCAGCCATAAAATCAAATCAGGTTACCGAGTGACACACCTTGCGCATAGAGTGTCAACACTGCTTGAATAGCAACGTACACGCCTCCAAAACCATATTCCTCAAACATAACCTGACACATCTTTTGCCGATTTGCTTTTGGATTCATAGGCGGTTCGGTCAACAAAACCTTCCTTCCCCTTGGGTCAACTTTCAATTTCTCATCAAATGTATAGTCCCAGAGATGCTTCATGTCTTCCCAGTTTTTCACAATACCATGTTCCATAGGTTGCGTGACCTGTAGGTAATTTCGATTCTGAGCAGCTTCGTCACCAATCATGATATCCTTGATTACAGCAGATCCTACCCGCTCTTCAGCGCGGAGAATAGGTCTGCCAACTATAGATGGAAATACTGTTTTGAAAGGCCTTTTGAGTAAAAAATCGGAGTGTTTAGACGATTGCATGTACCGTGCTCAGGAAAGTTGGAACCTGCATAACCAACTTTGACGAACTGGTTGCAAAGACTTGAGGCTTGATTGAATTAATTGAAAGTCAAATCAAGACCTACACCAGTACCATTATCTACGACGAGCGGATTTTCTGAGTCCATGGTGGTACGGTACTGCTATAGGAGTGGTGTTCATAATAATGTATTTGTTGTTGTTTTCAACGAGCAACATATCATGATTAATTCTGCTCAGTGACTTATCTTACAAGCAGATCTGGAATTAATGAGAATGAAATATGGAGCATAGCATACTGGGTATGTGTCTAGACAGACAAATGAGCAGTATTTTATAATTAGTAGGATTGCGTTGCGGTATCAGATGTCAATCTGATGTCCTAGAAACCAATCCAACTCAGTCTGATATCCACAGAACTGAATATATTGAAGTGTACCTAGAAACCAATCCAACTAGATACATCAATGAAACATATATAAAATATAATAACAGAATATTCACCTCAGTCTGATATCCACAGAACTGAGGGCAAATAACTATTCTCTCGCAAAAAAGGTCATGCTTAGTAATCATAACAAAAACAGAAACATGTGCAAAATGACGAAGGCAAAGGATTAGAACCAAATAGAGATAAACAAAAGAATGAGGCTCGAGATGCACTTACAACACAGTAGACCGCAGATTTGCCAATTCTATTCCCAAAATCAAAGATAAATGCATCTTCGAGCACAAACATCTTTTTTCCAGACTGGTATGTTGTCGCTAACTCACAATTTTTTGGAATCAGCTTTTAGATGTCACTAGTGCTAAGACACAGTCTCAAACAATAAGGAAACGGGATAAACAGTGATGCAGTCATCAATGATGGCAGATGTGAAGACAAAGTTTCTTGGTGAAGCTTGGTGGTCGAACAGTCAAGGGGGCGTACGTGGCACTTTGGAGGTTGGCGACAGCTTGGAGACCATCTAGGTCAATCGTTGGGGCGACGAGGCGAGTCAACTTGGGAAGTATAGAATTTTTGTCTGTGTCCTTCCTTCCTCCTCTCAATGAAGATTGTCTCGATTTTCCGCTCCACTAAAAATCCACTCTCCTCCGATGAACTATACTCATGTATTCCTGGAATACTAGTTTCATAGAAAATAACCATTGTGAAATTTTGGTCATGGTCTTTCTCTCTTGATCACTTAAACCTAGCATCTACTATAACCCGATCTTCACACAAGTGCAAGGCCGAGGTGCCACCGAGGAACCTAGTTCGATATGATGGTAATGAAACAGGGGCAAGTACAAGGTGCACATGACCTATTTTGACAGCCAAAGAGTAGGCTTAGGAAACTAGAACTCGAAGTTGATCCCGACGTCGGTGGCGTAGGCGACAAAATTTTATAGAAGTGTTACAAGTGAACAGCATTACTCGGAACAATCCGTAATGATGGCAGATCTTCTTAGCCCGGTCGATTCTTTTGGTGGAGCTTGTTGACTTCTTTCGCTTCTTGATTGAGGTAGAGAAACGTGCAAAAAATATGAGACTATTCTCAATGCTACAGAACAAATGTTCGTGATGATGGGGTGTTGTTTATGCGTCTCAGATGTCACATTCCATTCCTTTTTGATTTGTTTTCTCTTTTTCTTCTATATCGTTAACTCATACTCATGTGACTTCTTTTTGCTCAGTAAGCAGTGTTTGATTTCGTGCTTGATATTCCTTTTATCCTCGGTACTGTTTTTATCAGACTGAGAATTGACAGTGACCTAGTTTTACCACCATCTGTGCCCCCATATGGTAAACGTAAAGCACTAGAGACCATATCCAGGAGGTCTGGATGAGGGATGAAGAGCCACACTACTGTCAGAACATTTAATTAAATATCCTCTTCCCATGGTTTTAATTATTAGCTTTGTACTGAGACCATATTTGGGGATCATTGGGTAGAAATTGTGCCATCGTTTACTGAATGCAGCTCAAATATATATATATAATTTGTAAATCACATCTGATGGATAACAACCAAGACTCACGTTGGAAATAGGTGTGCTACTAGAACAGCATTGCGGGGGTAGCAGCAGATAGGGTGCTCACCTGTATAACACTATAGGGCACACAGAGGGTGTCAGAAAGGCTTTTTTGACTCAGGATCACATACGAGCAGCAGTAGGACTTCGTAGTGTTCGAATCCCGTGTCATATCGGTCTTACGCTGTGATACACGTGCTACTACTGCGCATCCCATGCTGCCTGCTGTTCGTGAATAGACTAAAGGTTCTATATTTAGTTACAGAATCAGCGATGCAGCGTGAATGTGGAGAAGAGGCATTTCCTTGAAACCCATTTGTTAGATGGATAACATTTATCGTAGTCGCAATTGGATGCACAAGACCTATATTTAGATGCACTTGTGCGGCGCGCTGGTTGATAGATGCACTTGTGTGGCGCACTGGTTGATAGATACAGAATATCCGCAGTTCTTCCCAACGTCCATCGCACATATGATCTCTCTCTCTTCCTCGGAAATAAATCCCAACCCTTCAATAGTGATCACGGTATATTCTCTATCACAATGTCAGAGTAGGACCTCCAGCCTCCATGTTCACAACTTGCCTGTAACTGACTCTCAAGTCCTTAGACTTCACTTTAATCAGTAGTTCCATTCCCGCAGAGACTTTAATCATTCTTACCACACTGGTACTTTGAACCCACCCAAAGAGGTGTCCGGATTGGTCCGACGAAGGATCTCCTCGGATCATCTTCGCGAAGCTGCGCCAGGTGTGAACTCTACTGGACCGCTGTCGATAACACGATTGTCGCTCTGGATTATTATTGAGCTCACTCCACCACATGATGCTCTTCTGGTGTATTATTTATTTTCCCAAAGAGCACAATACTCCGGACAACGCATCATCGTTTTTGTCGTGACCGAAGTCAAGTGTGATTCACTGATAATTCGGCGCGGTAATTTTGCGACTTCATACAATCTAAGCCCGATCTTGATCTGTCCTTTGATGCCACGGCATGATATTCAAAATCTCTTGTAAATCATATTAAGGTCAATATATTCCGGACAGAGGAAAGAAGGAGTCAATTTTTGAGGGCGAGACATTATCAGTAATCCATGATATATTCCCGACTCCTGACTTGATGGATTTTTGTCAGGTATTTGCGATGTTAGTGCGCATCGATCGCAGACAAAGCTGTTGACCGTAAATCGATCAGCTTCAGTACGATCTGTGTGCTGTAGCCATGCTTTTTTATTTTCAAGTTGTTTCAGCACAGAAGAATCTCTTCAGGTCTCTGGGCACCCCCAGTACCAACACCTCAAAATTGAACATCTTATTTCTCAACTCTGGTATTTGTATTGGCCTTAGTCTGCATATACACCAAAGTCTTTATATACATCACCCAGTCAAGCTGTTTACAGGCGATCACAATTCACGTCAAGGATCTACTCCAGAGGGGACCGTGAGTGTACATGATTATTTGGATCTTAAATCTCTGTGGGCGAAGTTCTCATGCTGGGACCTTGGCTGCAATTAATCGGTACTATAATCAATGCCACAGTGAAGCAAGTGACTTACGTCCAAGTGAAAATGTCTGTAGCCGTTACAAGGTAGGGTGGTTCCGAGATCAAACTGCGATAAACTCTTGTCCCAGTGAACGCCGGGGGGTCAGCTTGTTCTGTGTAGTGCCCAGCCTGGTACCTCGTTGAGAATTCAACGAACGCCGAAGTTGAGAGTGTACGTACCACAGTTGCAATAAAAGTGAAGGCAAGGAAAGAAAATAAAGTCTTCATGGTACAAGTTTGAAGGCAAGATAGAATGGGCGACAGAAGTTTTTCAGAACGATTATAATGTACTCTCATCCGCCGGATTGCTAATTCAGATTTTCCGACCTTTGCAATTTTCTCACTCCTGTTATGGACTCCTGGATCTCTATGAGATGCCCCCTATCCCAGCTCGATCCCACTACTGAGCGAATAAAGATCTCACTGGTGGGAATTTGAGCCTAGCAAAACTGAATAAATTCATCCGATTGAATCTTGTATCCATGTGTTTCGGACAGGCTATACTCTCAAGCCTCACTTCCACGTCGAAGATAGCTCAGAAACGAGCCACTAATATTCAACAATGGTGTAATTCTCTCGGCTAAGCATCGAACTGAACTGTTTCCTACTCATTTCGGCCGGGCCATTCAGATTTTTGATGCGATTCTATATAAAGTCCTTTGTTAACAGGATAGATAAAAGGCCGTGCCAGCTTTGTCTTCCCTAGAGCTTTCTCATTTTTGACAATGAAGACGGCTTTGAGTCTTCTTGCATCCCTTGTTTCTCCTTTTCTGTTTGTTGGTCATGTCAAAGGTGTCAGTATTGGGCCAACCGCCGACATGTACATCGTCAACAAGGAAATCGCTCCTGATGGTTTCAATCGGTCGTAAGTGCTGAGATCTATTTTGTAGTCTTTCGACACGGTTCTCAATTTGTTTAGGGCTGTTTTGGCGGGAGAGACAGAAGATAGTGTTAGCTTTCCCGGCCCATTGGTCGTAGGCACCAAGGTTTGATTCCTTTTACCACCAATCTGGCTATGTGGCTCAGTCATCATAGGGCTCAACTTTCAAGATGAATGTCATTAATAACCTCACAGACACTTCCATGTTGCGAAGCACTAGTATTGTAAGTATGCCAGTCTATTTTCTATAGCACTCTGACGAAACATTCTTGAGCACTGGCACGGAATGTTCCAAAATGGCACTGCTTGGGCTGATGGAACTAGTGGAGTTACACAATGTCCAATATCTCCCGAAAATTCATTCCTCTATCAGTTCACAGCAACTGACCAAGCTGGTACCTTCTGGTATCATTCCCATCGTTGTGCGTATGCCATGATGGTTACTCTTTCACTCAGTCTCTAATTTTGATACCATCAGCTACGCAGTACTGTGATGGCCTGCGTGGTGCATTAGTTATATATGATCCGGATGACCCCTATTTGTCTGAGTATGTACATTGGTCGTGAGAGTTAACCAACTACCCTAACACTGTGATTAGATATTCGGTTGACAATGGTTCGTCGATCTTTAGAAATCCTTGCACGTGTTCTGAATCTTTGATGCAGAAACCTATGTCATAACGTTGGCGGACTGGTGAGGGTTCTCCTCAGAACATGGCCTAGCTAACTTCATTGTGTATAGGTACCACACAGTTGCGCCTTCTGCTGGTTTAGTTCCCACCGCTGATGCTACCTTGATCAGTGGCTATGGTCGCTATCCTGATGGCCCTGCAAGTTCCCTTCTTGCCATTTACGTAGAGCAAGGAATCAAATACAGGATCCGTCTGGTTTCTATTTCATGTGACCCCAATTATACTTTCTCCATTGACAATCATACTATGGTTGGTTTACCCATAAAAGTCATCAGTAAAAGCTTTTATCATTTCTGTCTAGACAATAATCGAAGTCGATGGTGTCAACGTCGAACCTGTTGTCGCTGACTCGATACAGATCTTTGCTGGTCAACGTTACTCATTCATCCTCAATGCTAATCAGTCAATCGATAATTATTGGATTCGTGCGGACCCGAACGTTGGTAATACCGGTTACGACGGAGGCCTTAATTCCGCTATCTTACGATACCTTTCCGCGGCCGATGAAGACCCGACAACGCCGGAAGTCACGCTTACGAATCTACTCGATGAAACCAGTCTCGTGCCTCTTGAGAATCCAGGTGCCCCCGGAGGCAGTAATGCTGCCGATGTTTCTTACAATCTCGCAATCACCTTCAACGGCACCGCCTTCCTGATCAACGATGCCTCGTATATTGAGGAGGTATCGTTACCTGTATTGCTTCAAATTTTGAGTGGAACGACTTCTGCTCAGGACTTATTGCCCGAAGGAAGTGTTTACACTCTCCCTCGCAACAGTACTATTGAATTATCCATACCTGGAGGGGCAGTCGGCAGTCCAGTAAGCAATTTGCTTGATTAAAATAAACACTGTGCTCAAGGATATCATTCTAGCATCCTTTCCATCTTCATGGGGTAGGTATTTTCTTTTTTGTTACCGTTCTTCCGGTGGATTAATCATCTATAATTAGCACACTTTTGATGTAATCCGGAGTGCGGGCAGCAGCACCTACAACTACGATAATCCACCACGCAGGGACGTTGTGTCGACAGGAGCATCAGGAGATAATGTCACAATTCGTTTCAGCACCTATAACCCTGGTCCTTGGATTTTGCACTGGTGAGTGGCGAGTGACTATCGGTTGTACATTACTCATGAAAATCGTGCAGCCACATCGATTGGCATCTGGATGTGTGCGTCACATTGATATATTTTTACTGATCAATCAAAGTGAATCGTGTTCATGCAGTGGTCTCGCCGTCGTAATGGCCGAAGCCCCTTCAGATATAGAAAGTTTGAGTGTAACTGGTATGTCGTTTTGTGAGTTTTATTCTCCCTGGGATAACTGACAGTATAAACAGATGCTTGGAGTGACCTATGCTCAATATACGGCAACCAAGATGCCGAATGATGGAATGTTACATAATATAGGAGTCGTCAATATACACAAAATGATGGAGTATTGTTCTATGTTGTCCGATATCAATTATTCTTTATCTTTGTTCTCTGCTCTTCTTTCCTTGATATCTTTGATCAGAACAAGAATCTGAAATCAGAGGTCTGAGAGCGCCTTTGTATTGACCACCGGATCACACTTAACATACAAAGACATCTTGTGAGAGATGGTTATTAATTGTGTGATCGGTCATCATTAACCAGGTCTGTTTGTAAGCAAGGGCTAAAAAAAACCTAGGAGCATAAAATACGTCGAACGGGAATCGAACCCGTGCCGCTTGCTTGGAAGGCAAGCATGATAACCACTTCACCATCGACATAGATAATGATGCTTCTACAAGAAGATCCATCACAAAATCACCCATCAGGTCGGAACTAGATATTTATGGTAATAAATAATAGTATTTTAGTCAAGGGCTTACCCTACCCTGGCTGTGTGAGACTGCCTGTTCAAGTAGCACATAAGGAAGTTACTATCCTTCAATCAAGGTTGGGGTCAGCCAAAGGTAAGGATCTCCTTGAGGGTTGCCCTCGGTGGTTTTGGTACATGTGCTACTCGTAAGAGCTCTCAACATTCAATACGGTCAAACTACTACTCGTCGCATCACCTTCACCTTCACCTACCTTCCCTCTCCTTTTTCTGATCCTTCCAGCCTCTCTACACCTTTTTTTCCACCCTTGCGTCAACTCTCCCTTCTGTTCTTCCCATCGCTGTCTAATCTGATCCTCAGTCTGTGTCCTATAAAATCCAGAAGAATGCCAATCCCAGCTCTTTTCTCGAGCCATTTCAAAAAGATCTTTTGGCCTATTTTTCGCACCAGGGTTATGAACAAATGATGAGTTGTCGGCTAGAGGATGAGTAGCGAGGAGTGCAAGAGGAAAAAAAAACGGTTGAGAAGGATCAAGTGTGATCTGGTATGTTTGTCGAGCCTGATGTGAGTCAATTTTCGCAGAAGTCGTCCTGGGAACAGATATGGTTTGTTCAGACACCTGCGTGTCTTGCAGCAAATCGTTGGATCCCTGATCTATGGAGAATGGCATGTCCTCATCAAGCTCAAGATCATCATCGAGGTTCAAATGGCCAAGTAGTGAAAATGTGCCTACGATGTAATACGAGGAGTGAGTTGTGAATCATAGAAATGTGAGACCACATACCTTCATTCTCAGCGGGCGCGAAGAGGTCCCTGAGTTTATTGGATGTTTCAGGCACCTTTGGGACACGCTGGTCTACGGAAAAGTCCTTTGGTGTTTTCTCATTGAGTTCTGATGATATATCCTCCATTTCCACGTCTACGTCTTCTCCAGCCGCTTCATGATCACCTTGGGGAACAACCTCAGAATGGTCGCTATTGTTTTGACTTGTCTGAGGTCGAGTATGAGCTTGCTTTAATGAAATCTCGCCAACATCAGAGCCCATAGATTCTTTCCCAATCTGAACATCTCGACCTGCCCTACTGTCCACACTGAAGGGATGGTCGACTTCGAGAAATCTTCCCTTAAGGTACTCGCTGCCGTATTTAACCATATCAATCTTCTGTATGCGTGCACGTACATCTGGTTTCTTGATGCGTTTCCGCATCTTCATTGGTGCCTTCCTTTCCGATTCTTTTTTAGAATTAGAAGAGCTCGTAGGTGGGATGGGCGGCAAAGGCCGAGATGGCTTCATCCTTAGGGGTCTGTGCATCCGTCCGAGGGCTGTAACAACCCAACCACCCTTGAGTTTCGCCCTTTCAAGGGTCATGGGGGACATGTCTTGAGCATGTTTCGCCTGGTATTTCCACCGAACTTTCTTGTATGGAGGCTCAGGATCAGCATTTTTCTCGTTTTCTGTCTTCATCCTGCTCACATGGTCGTTATTAATGATCTAGAGTAAAAATGTAGACGGCTGCACACCTTTCGCGGAAGTCAGGTTTGGCTTCTCCGATGCGGAGTTTCGTGCCTTTCCAGATAGAGCCACTTAAAGCGCTGAAACCTGGTAGGTAATAAGCCTCGGTGAACCGAAGAATCAACACTGGAAACAAACATTTGGAAAGCTTTGCGGGTGTGGCTTCAACAGTTGCATACGCAAATTTCCTGGGCTGACCAACAGCATTAAGAGTTCCTAGCCCATCAATAGATCTAACATTTGCGAAAGTTGAAAGCCTCTGGAATAAATCCTGTTGAGATATTGACGATGTAAGGCCAGAGATGTGCAAACGTTTTATGACAGTTGGTTCCATGGTTATAAGGAGATAGGCCAGATTTTCGTTCATATGTTTGAATCAGGTGTTAATGCCAAATAATAATGATAGGGGTCAACTAATTCACTCTTCTAGCTGGATTTTGTGCTAAGGCTCTGGAAAAATTCGTTGTACGCATGTTCTATATCAAAAAGTAACTGATGTGACTGTTCATCGTTCAATCTCTCTGAGATCTGCATTCCGTTGAGCGTGATCAGCCAAGAAACCATGCGACTTCGACCTTCAGAGTCTTTATGACCCTTGAACTTGGAACAGCTTGTGACAAGATCCCGGAGTAGAGGATGCAACTCTTCCTTTGTCCTAAGATTCAGACGTAGTGCATCCATGAAAGTAATGAAGTTCTGCAAAGCACAGTCAGATTCACAAGGAACTAAGTCAGAAGATTACTTTCCTGAGTTGTCTCAGCGACTTGTTTGGCCGTTTCCGGGCCTGCCTCACTCGAATGCTCGACTGTCGCTGGAACTCCGACTTGAATGCGATGCAGAGCAGCTGGGTTATCCATCTAGCGGGTAGAAGTTCGCCATGATACTACATCGCCAGGGAAGAAGATACCCACCCGATATCGGGTCATAAATTGCTCGATCGATGGCACCTCATCATTCACTAATCTAAACATGGTCTTGTACTGGGAGAGCAATCGCGTGCATGCCGGTGAATATCTCTACGTGGACGTTCTTAGCAATGCTCTTAGCAGCAGAAGAGAGTTCTGTTCACTCAGCCGCGGTAATCGAATCCCTAACGTAGGCCCTTTCAAGGTATTCCAGAGAGACGATAATCCCAAAGAGCGTTGCAAGAAGATTATACTTCTCCCTCTCCGTATTGTTGGTATATAGACGGACCTCTTCGTCGAGACTGATCCCAGCCATGATTGACGTCGAGGTCAGGGAATGCCGGCGAACCCCGAATCCTTGGAACATTCCGTGCTGGTGATCCATCAGAAGCCCAAAGAAGAAACCTCATTGTCGACTCAAATGCATCACTCGACCTCAAGGAATGCTTTGACCCTCTTCACAAGGAGAGCCAACCAGGCTATTGCGTGATCGATGACTTTGCAGATCAAATCTCCTTCTGTAACAGGAATGACTTTAAAGAAAGGGAACTACACATCAGTAAATTCGACCATTTGTGTCCAAGTACCCTCGAACAACCAAACCTAACAGATCACTACATGCTGTATCAGTTACTTATGGTTGGCAAAAAGGTATTCAAGTCATCTCCTCCAAAGCTGCGTCCGGGAATATCACAGCTCCAAATGCAGAATTAGAGGCCATACGATTGAGAATTCCTAAGGATAGCTCTCTAGATGTCGACCGTATCAGTGTCATCACGGACTTCCTATCATCAAAAAGTGCTCTTGACCTCAGACCCTTCTTCAACCGCAACAGTAATAACAAAGTAGAATTCTGGGACTGCTCCAGTAAAGAAAAATGGCATCTTGATGTCAGAGTCGATGACGATGCTAAAAGCACAATCATGTTTAGCACTCCATCTCAATTCTTTTCATTAGATGTCATAGGGGAGAAACCAAACAGATCAACGGTTGGCCACAACAAAAGCCACCAATTTTTAGAGCTTAGGGTTAACAAAAAAAAGTGTATCCGACCACCGCACATTAAAGGAGGGGGGATGGGTGAAACATCCTGAGACCTCGGTTTCCCTCTGTACAAGAGCCATTCTGAATCATACTTCGATCGGGGAATTCAGGAAGAGGTTTTTTCCTCAAAGTAATCATGCATGCCCTGGCGGTCACTATAGGCTAGAAACCAGAGTTCACATTCTGAGCGATTGCAGTCGGTTCAACTAATGGTCGCATGGTGATCAAACAATATCACTTAACATGTGATGCTATCACGGAGTCGTTGAGTGCTGTTCCTCTATTTCTGCCTTCTCTTTTCTCTCTCATGTCTGGATCAGTTGCGAGTGATCTGGCTTTCATGTTTCTCTTTGTAGTTTGGGTTGTGTTATTGTAGGGACTGCAATTAAGCACTGCGTTACAATGAAAAAGGAATCCGTGATTGCATATCAAGGATTAAGTAATTGCTCAGTATATGTTGCAGCTAAGTCTTGACCACTCAAAAATCATAGATATGAGATGCTCCAGAAGCAGGACTCGTATAGAGCAAACATGTCAAATCTGCACATTCAATACACAGCCATCACGAAAACAAACCAATCAATTTCGACTATCCGCGACACTTTCCATCCTCGGCATAATGGTGTATCATACCATAATAGCCGCCTGCTGAATAACCAGTTCATCTCCTGACCCAAGTTCTAGATCCGTTATTAACGTATTGCATTCTTGTAACTCAGATCCTTACTTTCCTCACATTTACCATGGGCAGTTTCTTCTCTCCTCCACCATCTTCAGCCCCTCCACTTGGTTCTGGATTAGAGCCGTGGCACCCAGAATCCAAATTTGAGGTAAATTAGATCGTCGTACTCATCTCTATGAACCTATCTCTCACTGCCAGTATCTCTAAGACGTTCGGTTCGGGCCTGGACGTTTCAGAATTGACCCCTGCCGCCGAGGGATTTGATGCGAAGGAAGTCGCCATTAGATTCATAGCCAAACGTTATTCCGTTGACGCGGACTCGTTATTCTACCTCAACGAATATGAAGATGATATCACTAAACATGTCTTCATTGGCGAGGTCTATGTACGTACATTTATTTTCGAAATGTAACACTCACAGAGTTCATATTTTTTTACCTAGAATGACATTCCTTTCACCAACGAGGTGTCAGGTCATGTTGTGTTCAACAGACAGAACAAAGTTGTTACTGTCAGCTCTTCCTTGGTGACGATCGGTATGTGCTGGAGCTGATCTTCTAGTCTTCGATTTCTTATCTACTTAATTCAGTAACGGCGTCAATTTCTTCTTCGACACCTACAATATCACTACAAGAGGCTATCAAAAGGGCAGAAGAAACATTGCACGGGACATACGTTCCTCCTCCTACTGTTTCTGCTGCCGATGCTGGTGATGGCAACAAGTTCTTACAGTATCTCGCGAATGCCGACGGCTCTGCAACTCTCGTGTACGCCATCTCCATAGATAATGACACAGAGGGTACATACTTCCTAGCATATGTGGATGCACACAAGGGAAATGTCGCTGCTGCGCTCAACTATGTTGCCCGATAACTAATCATTTTCCGTAACATAGTTTGATGGGCAAGTAATTTGATCAAGAGATGATGTCTCGTTCGTAAGAGCACCTTGGAAACTGGTCAACAAATATCAAATGGATGGATCGCCTGCTGGTCGACTGAATTTGGATGAATGCAGACCTTTCTCTCATCAATAACTTCATCCTCCATTACATTCGGGAAGAAATTTATCTTGCACGGTGCCCATCGTGATGGTTATGGGAACGGTCGCAAAACAGTCAGATGTTCCGACAGGAAGTACTTATGTTTGACTGAGCAATTTGAAAGACTTGATCAGATTGCAACGAAGACTCTAATTACAAGTACAATCATAGATACTTCAACTAGTTAAGTCACCTCGGAGCGCAGACAGGCTCCATTCCCTCATTCTTCATCACTGGAGAAACCAGTAACATATATCTTAGGATCTTTGGCACCTTTCAGGATCTCTGTTCTATTCTTCTCTATATTGTCGTACAAGTTCTTCGAGTGGATCACTGGCTTGTCCCATTCCAACCACCGTCTCCCACTCAAGATGAGACGCAGTATCCCGCTTCCATGACTGCGCCACCAAAGCAGAATCTCCATATCTGTCTCCGTACACGGTTTTCCCGTAACCGTTTCTGTGAAATCTCGAATGATTCTGACCTCCTCTGAATCCTTGGGGAGATTCTCGGGATAAACATCGGTAGCAATGGCTCTATGGAGAGTCTCATTCTGCATGACAGAGAATCGCTTCTCCTCGATCAGATCGTAGGGATGTTTATCGGCGGGGTCAATGGAAGACCGAAAGTATGCGGGTATCCGAGAACAGCCTGGAACACATAAGGATGGAGGGAGTTTCTCCACGATCAAAGATGCATCGACACAAGCTTCCATACCAAATGAATAACTGCAGCAATCCAGTGTGAGCTCTTGACCACTGACAGTTTTGAAGTAGATCCAATAGTGATGATCAGGATTGCTAACCATTGTTCGAGTTCCGTCTTTGGGGTCATAATAGGTCCAGGTCTGCAAGCGATTCGATCGCGCCTTGACTCTACCTTGTGAGATACCGAAATCTGCGATTGGACTTCGTCCTTGCTCGAGCCTGAAGCACGGTCGAACCTTCCATTGTGAGAGGCTGTCTTTGTCAGAATCCTCTTTGAATGCGAGGTATGTAGAATACACTTCTGCAAGAAGGGAAAGACAAGTTGCAACAAGCAGTTCTGGGATCCGCAGTTCTCGAGAACAATGCTGGAGGAGTTTGAGACAGCCGGCTATACCGTACATGCGCAAACCTGATCGCCACCAAGTTTCAAGTGTGGTAGATTTTCTCACTTCGTGAGGTCCACCAAGTATGACTGTGTGATGAATGGGATGATCCGAGGGTTTTCCCCTTCGAACAACAACAGGAGAGGATCTGATGATCTTGTGGCTGAGTGCAGGATGAGGAAGTGGATGCATATTATGATTGTGTGGCGTGATATTCCGCATATATTCAATCATATAGGCAATTGCGGGATAGAAAATCTTCATGTTGATTTGTAGTGTATTTGCTGTAGTCAAATAAGCTCGGCAAACGGTATCACATAAAGACAACATACAACACCAGCTTTTATGATTCGGCCAGTCCGTCTTTTGACATTCCCTAGAGCAATAGATCTCCTGTCAAAATGCTTGAGTGTAACTGAACTCAGTTCCATGACGAAGATAAATTACCGAAGCACAACTGTTGCAAACTCTCAAACCCGTCGTAGAGTTACAGACGTGGCACTTGTCCAGTGTCCGCAAAGGTACAGAAATCGACCTTCCAGTGAATTTGCCCGTCTGTGTCGGGACTTCATGATATTCTCGGTCTCCAGTGCTATGTCTCCAAATCATATCAACAATACTTGGTATACCAGGCAGGTCCTCCCGTGGAAGCCCTCCTTCATCTATTAGGCAACATCAATGAATGGTTCCAATGCTGTATAACTAAAAATTCAACTTCTACGTGGCTTTGGCATGGTGGTTGTTTGAGTGTAGGAATAGGCACAGTGAGCTGAACACAGCCTATCCCTCAGAGGTTCACATGGGCGTCATCAGGAATCAATCAGGAATCAACCAGAATCAGAAACTGCCAGGTTTTCGTCCGAATTATCATGAATTTGGCATTGTGACCTGATGAAGCTGATTAGTATTCATCTACATTCGAAATCTCCGGACCTGGACAAAAGGATTTGACGGATTTCGCGTAAAGATCAGGACTGATATTCAGCACTGAACAAACTCTCCCACATTACTCCACCACATGAGAGAATATACTCTCATCGCCTTGCATTCATTGTCACACGAACCTTCGCTACTGATTTAGCGGCTAATAAATTGACCAGGACCTATAAAGGGCTGGACTAATATACACAGTAGCTGTTAGCTGTTAAGTGATGGCTTGATGAAAAAGTGATTTATTATTCATGTCACAGGTTGGAAAGATTTGGCATGACCCGTTTTAGAATAGCCGGAATTAGCATTGCAAGGGTTACATTGTCCCCTAGATCAGAGTTTGGTTTTCTCGTAATGCAAAAAAAGCATGCGTACTTCAAAGAAAGATGGTTAAAGTATATTAGTATCTGTGTCTTTGTGTACGAGAGATTTAATGGTCATCTCGAACAATGCTCCCATAGGAGAATACAGAAAAAGATTTTACCCAAATGACAACTACTCCTAAGTGAGACTGAGTTCAGAGCTCACATTCCACATAGCTTTCATTGGTTCACTTATCGCTCCCGAAAGATTGGATGGTGATCAAGAATTTTGTTCCTTTTCTCAATGATAATCCAGTAGTGTTTGCATGGTCAAACAATATTTCACTCGTTGTAAGGTACCATATATTCTACCATGGGCTGCAATCAAGCACCGCATTACAATTTTATGAAAGAAAAAAATCTAACCAGACGATTGTACACCTTGTATTTGGGAATATGATTTATTCGAAAACATAAGCATCATTTTTTTGATGCTACTAGAACTAAAAAAACAATTATCGACCAGCTTAGCACAATCAGAAACACTTATCAGATTTCATGAGTCTTTTGTTCTTATCAAATCGGAGTAGGGATGATGAAGATGACAAAAGAGTATGATGAATAGACAAGGTCTTCTTTCTTACTCAAGGCCTATCAGAGAGTGTCCCTCACCCTGAGTCTCTCGGAGGTAATTTGTATTCGGGCTTGATGGTACTCCATCGTGAGACATAGAGACGGGCACCGGAACGAGAAAGCTCTTCTCATCTCCCTTTGGGACAGGTGCGGCCTTACTATCAGAAGATACAGGAGATAAAAGGGGTCAGGCGACTCCAAGATAGCGAGACTCAATATGACAATCAACTTATTCGGACGAACGCCAAGTCAATTCCAAAACATCACGTCCGCGATGCCGCGCTGCCGTTGCTCTTCCTCGGTTCCGTTTAATGTATCTACGTCGGAAATTTAGCCAGCAAAAGTCACGACACCGTTTTTTATCGAACATGGATCGGCTCAGCGTTTTGATGGACTATACCGGTCGAACAATGGGAAGATTGAGAGATGAACAACATCCATCATGAGACAGGAAGGCTCAGAACAGCGATCTTAGAAGCGATGCCCTTGACCAGCAACAAGGCCCCCAAAGTAACATGTCAGAGCTTTGAGTTTGTCCCCCATCCATTCCTCTTCAACCTCAATTTTCTCCTCGGACAAGTGAATAAAATTACCCTGTCCACCTGTATCCTTCAGCAAGCCACTGATTTCTGCAAGACAGGTATTCCGGGGTAAGTAGTAGGCGACATTCGGGGTAATCTTCCGAGTCAGAATGAAGAGATCCTTGCCATGTATTGGCTGGACAGACGCCAGGGAATAAGTGGGATGTTGAAGCATGTCCAACTCCACGCTCTCAGGGCGCGCTGAACCTGAAAGGTAGGATGGACCACCCCAGGGTGGGCTGAGAAATACGACATCTATCTTTCGGTCTGTATTTAGCCCGTCAGAGGAGCCGAGGGTCAGGTATGCGCGAGCAAACGAAATGTAATCAGCTTGAATGAATTCAATCCGGTCCGCTACACCATAGATTTGCGCATTGTGTCTTGCCAAGGCGAGTCTCGTGGAATTTGTGTCCAAAGCAATCACTACAGGATGGATGAAACTTGTCGGGATTGCCATCGATCCAGTGACCCACCTCTTTCGCACGTTTTGGCAAACGCAATGGTGTTTCCTCCGACACCACAGAACGCGTCAAGCACGACATCACATCGACAACGTTCAGCAATCTGATTGGCTATGCGCTCGGGGGTGACACTATACCAACCTGCCTCGTCAAGGAGACATCCAGGGGGCTTATCGTAGAGCGAAAAATAGCGCAATCGCTGGGAGAAATCTTTCGTTTGACAGAAGGTCAGAAGACATTGCATGGGGTAGTAAAACACACATTTTTGGAGATGCTCAGGCACTTGGGCTGCGGTATGATAGAAGGGTACGAGCCCTGTCACGTCATATTTAGCCGACACATTTCCCAGTTTATGTTGGTCTGCGCTTGGAACGAGCTTAGATACCGTTTCGTCTTTGCCCTCGCGTGAATCATTAGTTCTCTGGATTAAGGGTTTCATGGGATTTTCAGACACGAAAGTGGTGGGTCCAGTTTGCATGTCCACTTGATTTTCAGTGAAAACATTGACGAATCGCGATAGGCCTGCTATTCCAACCTTCGATTTCCGTTTCCCCATTGTGTGGATGCAATCCCCAGGAGTGCGTACTCTTGTTTATCGTCAGTTGACCGTGAGAATGTCATCCATTGGCCCGTTGAGAGGTGAATCTATTTCCCTCTCTGTATCTTTATGACACGGAATCAGGAAGCCACAATCGCCTTTCACCTGGTTTGACTTGTGATCCCTCTTCCTCGACGAGGTCACCAACATCTTGAATGAGATGTCATGAATGGATTCAAGAGTCAGATGATGAAAGGAGATAAACAAGGGAGCTGTATGTTAGCAAAAGTCGACATGTGGTCGTTTGTATATGAATTAGATTGTCATGCCCCGATGTGGTCCTCATTATTCAGTCAAGATGCAAGTCATTTGTATACTCTACGACAAAGATATTTTCTACTTGAGGTGTCGGACATCTAACTGGGCCTTGTTGGAGTTGGATTCGGAAATCCCTGTCCTTCTGAACCTGTTTCTTAAACATAGATTATCTACCCAAAATAATACTTTGAAAGTGATTACAACCAGACCAGATCACATAATGGCAACACGATAACCCTGTTGCATGGTAACCTTGGTGGCTAATTTCTTGTGTGACAGCTCCTCAATACTCGTTTATTTGACTCGCCTGTTCACACGGCCCAGGGATTTACGTTGATGAACATTGTTACCAGGGGCATACAAACCCACTCAATGACCGTCTAACTGACAAGAAATGATGTCATAGTATTTTTATGGCCGGGTAATGACCCAGCTGAACTCAGAAAAGATGCATTATTGTACAATCTTAAGGCGTCGAATTTTCGTAACACATGCTACAGTATTAATAAATCAAATCCTGCGAACCGGCCAAGGTAATTCCTGGACGTCCGATTTCATATCTGTCACCATGACTCCATTAGTCGGGTGGTCTCCTCATATGAATCCCTCGGTGAAGTGGTCCAGGCCCAAGCCCAATTTTGCTTGACAGTTTCCATAAGCTCTACGAGTCGGGCCTGTAATTTCTCCCCTCGCAACGTCGAGAAATCGACATCGCGATACTTCAGGGAGAAGTATCTTTCATTCATTCTTGACCGCTCCTGAACCTCTCGAGCACGTGGGCATCGCACCAGGTCAAATACTTTTAGGGCACGTTGTATCGAAGTGACGCTTCTGTCGGTCTTGGGATTTCCGAGGACTGTGGCTAGAATGAACGCATCCTGTGGTTAGTTTAAGGAAGGTTGGATGCCCATGTGAGCAACACATTTCGGATTCCGTGGATTTACCGTAGAACCCACCTCTATTGCTTGGCCTGCACCCGAGCCCTGGGTCGGGAGCATTGCGTGTGCCTGCATATGGCATATATCATTACCGAAAAATAGCATCAAAGTCGGACATACAGCATCACCGATCAGCGCAACTCGCGAGTGCACAAACGTAGAAAGAGGTTTGACAGTGTGAATTGCCCACCGCAAGGGCTCATCGACGCACTGATTGACAAGGTGGTCAATTTACAGGTGTGCACGAATGCAGAACTTATAATCTTACTCTGATGAGGGCTTGGACTTCAGGTTCCCAGTCCTTGAACTGGTCGCTGATTTCCTTGTGGCTACTCTGGGATACCCAGGGCCCATTAAACGCCGTATTTTCTTTTTCATGTTGCGAGATAAAGGCCACGAAGTTGATCACTCCTTTGTTTGGGACGGGATAGGCGATGATATGCTAGAAGGGGATGTCAGAAAGATGTGCAGTGGATCAAGAATCCCAAGACTCACTGAATTTTTTCCGAGATACTACAAATTTAAGTCAGCATATATCATCACCCGAAGATTCATGCTTACACAGACCTGCATAGGTTGCGCAAGGACACGATGGCTAGGATATTCAGCCCGAAGCCGGTCGGCTGGTATGAGAGCGCGGTACGAATTTGTACCGCTCCACAACGGATCGATCGAAGCGAGGCAATCTGCAGCCTCTGCTCTTCGCCCCTCTGATTGGGCGAAATGTGCCTTCTCTGTCATGAGGGTTTGCCGGACCGCGGATTTGAGGCCGTCCGCACCAACGAGTACGTCACAGGTTGCTGTTGTTCCATCTTCGAACAGAAGCTTAATGGGTTCGGAAGCTCGCTGAGTATATGTCCGAAGTCGCTTTCCACAGTGTGTCTTGCATGAGGAAATGAGATGTCTCAGTAGTACCTGCTGAAAATCGGCGCGATGAAATATCATCAGGTTACCTGTTATAAGGTCAGACAAGCGACGAAACCGGATGTACTATACACTATGCATACCCTGTGTAATGAGTGTATAGAATTCCAATCCCTCTGGAAAATCACTTTTGCGATAGACAAATGTAGGAACTGAACAAGGAGAATATAGAAAAAGCTTTCATTGTTTCAGTAGATCATGAACTTACCAGGTCCTTCTTGGCGCTTTGTTTCTGTTGTCCTTAGTAGGTCGTCTTCGAGATTAAGCTTCCTGATGATTTCCCATGGTCCTGCGGAAATGTGTCATGATAACAATTAGTCACTATCGTATGACAAGAGGAAGTGATGGTGTACTAGGAAAGACCCCGACGCCTGCGCCAACCTCTGCAAGCTTTGATGCACCTTCATACACAGTAACTTCGATATCCGGATAGCTTGATAACGCGACTGTCGAAATAGAATTTACTATTCACGGACTTCAGATGAGACGCCAAGAAAGGTCTCACCTGCGAGAATAAGCCCACCAATACCAGCACCGCTGAAATTTCTGTGAATACTGTATTTCATTCTGCACTACCTCAATACATACCAAATGCCTACACGGAGTCTTGGGGTCACGGTAGATTTAGGCTTGCTCATGTCACAATATAGTCCTTTGAGACTGTGGAGTGTTTGACTGGGGAAAGGTGATTTTGACCAAAAGATATGAGCGCGCTCCCTACTTTAAGCATTTTTGCACAAGTAAGATTACACGGTTGGACCGGGCACCGGTGGTAGGAACATCTAGGCAGGAATCCTCGACATTTCAAGATCCAAACAACGGAGATCTCTATCAGATAAGGAGTAGTGTTGTCCCACGATTCGGTCGCTCCTCGAGGATGATGAACCTTGTGTATTTGATGATTAATCATATCTCTATCACCCGTTTGAGAACAGATTTGAATCATGAGAGCCTGGACAATCTCATTAATTTGAGGAAATAATATGGCTTCCAAGTCAGTCGCGCGATGTGGCCAAAAGCAATGGCAAGGGAGAATTGACCCGTGATTGCCGGCTTGATTAGGCCACTCCACAGTACTCGACAAAAGTTCAATGTCATATGGAAGCCAAGAAATCAGCATCTCGAGTGCAGTACCCTTTAAACCGTCAGTGCAAGGTCGCAGTATGAACTGTGGACAACTGGATGAATAGCTTGGTTGATCGTTCCTCACTTTTGTCACGTGTCGTCATCCTTATTCCAAGTGAGACAAGAAGCGCTAAGTTTCCGGGAATTACCGGGAGGCCTCATCCAAAGAGTGAAAACACAAATCATCCTAGTTTATTAGCATGAATGCAGCAGAACTGCAACAGAATCCTCCTCCCTTGGATAAAGAGGACTGCCTTTTTAGTTTACATTGGTATATAAGGGCTCTATATTTGAACCCTAATTTTCTCCACATCTGAATCTGAGGGTGAAAGATATTTGATGCAACCCCATACTTGGACCAATGAATTGAAGTCAGACACATACACCAGTTTCATATGAAACCGATGATATCCGACGATATCAGCAAGAAATCATCAATGTTCTCCGTCCCCTTTTGCTCGTGACGTCTTGTCCCTCTAGTCCCCTGACCGGATCATACCCACGCAGCAATCGGACAAATGATAAAAATTATGTCTGACCACAACTGACACCAAACCACTTTAAGGGAGCCTACCTTCATTTTTCGCACTCGAACTTTTGAAACTCCGCTAGCGTTATTGTTATCTCGTCCTCGAAACCGTTATAGGAATGATTGCAGGCTCAGTTACCCTACTATTGACGAGGTCTAGATGCACCCCAATATACAGATTTCTACTGTTTTGATGGACATCATTATCAGGAGGAGGAGAATAATAATGATGAATTAGTCTGACTA